>Ga0326727_10000686_pt1 | contig 136094 bp, 118 predicted proteins | sample MB2enrmetagenome_FD_207643 | JGI IMG/M metagenome (GOLD analysis project Ga0326727, IMG submission 207643) | Lab enriched peat soil microbial communities from McLean, Ithaca, NY, United States - MB29MY | ecosystem: Environmental > Terrestrial > Soil > Wetlands > Peat | place: USA: New York... | reverse complement strand
CGGTCCCTATCCGATGCAGCCGTAGGAGATCTGAGGAAGGCTGTCCCTAGTACGAGAGGACCGGGACGGACGCAGCTCTCGTGTGCCAGTTGTCCTGCCAAGGGCATGGCTGGTTTGCGACCTGCGGGTGGGATAAGCGCTGAAAGCATCTAAGCGCGAAGCTCGTTCCAAGATGAGATCTCCCACAGGGTCAACCTGGTAAGGCCCGTGGTTAGATCACCACGTTGATAGGCCGGAGGTGTACGCACGGTGACGTGTTCAGCCGACCGGTACTAATCGGCCGAGGGCTTGGACTCTCGCTCGTGCTCGCTATGGAAGGCTCGAAGGAACCGCGGCCGCGTGTTCCTTGGAGCGGGTCGGATCTCGATCTGTCCGGACCGCTTGAGAGCTCAGGTTTCCGGTGGCCATAGCGACGGGGAAACACCCGTTCCCATCCCGAACACGGAAGTTAAGCCCGCCCGCGCCGATGGTACTTGGGGGGCAACTCCCCGGGAGAGTAGGTCGCTGCCGGAATTCATCGCAGATGAGGCCCCCGGGCACGCCGACGGCGTGGGTCGGGGGCCTTGTCGCGTCGGCAGGTCAGCGAGAGGCGAGGATCTGGGCGCGCTGCTCGTCCGACAGCGGTCGGACGGCCTCGCGCAGCGTCACGCCGGAGGCGGCCGGCGCCCTCGGGAGCAGCCATTCGTAGACGAGCACCGGCCGCTTCTTCGCCGTTTCACGCAATACCCAACCGATGGCCTTGCGGATGAAGAACTCGCGTTCGGCGAGCATCGAGTCCGCGTAGCGGGAGAAACGCCCGAAGTCGCCCGACCCGCGGCGCAGTCCGGGGAGCAGCGCGAGGAGGGCAGACCGGCGCAACCAGAAATCGTCGTCGCCTGCCCACCGGTCGAGCACCGGGCACAGGTCCGGCTGGCGCTCGACGAGCGGCCCGACGACGGACGTGGCGAGCCCGTCGACGAGGGCCCAGGTTCGCGACTCTCGCAGCAATCGTTCGAGGGCCGGGACGTCCTCGGCGCGCACGGACTCGACGTTCACCTCGAGCAGGGCGACGGCGAGCATGCGCCTCTCGTGCACGGGCACCGACCAGAGGGCGTCGACGAGCGCGATGAGGTCGTCGTGGTCCGGCTCCGGGTGGCGTCGGCGGACGGCCTGCGCGATCGATCGCACGGCGGGCATCGGCGTGCCGTAGTGCTCGAGCGTGCTCTTCAAGTAGGCCTTCTCGCGTACGGCGCGATCCTTTGACCCGGCGGCGCGCAGCTCGGCGTCGACGCCCGAAACGAGGGGCCCGATGTCCATCGACGGCCACCGTACCTGTCATGTCTTGGACCCGGCGGAGAATTCGAGCCGGGGTCGCGAGCGAACGAGGGTGGCCGACGGTTCGAGAAGTGCGGGGAATGGCCCGGATCGGCGGAGGACGGGGGAGCGGGAACCCGGCATGCTCAGTCGAGTCGTGAGGTGCGCGCGGCGCGCGACTGGACATTGGTCGGGAAGCCTTGGTAGGTTCCGGGCCATGTCGGATCTGACGCACGCCTTCGCTCCGCTGCGAAACGCCGGAAGCAACGTGCCGCGCGAAGGTGCGTCGGTGGCGAGGTGCCTTTGGCAACTCTGAGCTGAGCCTCGTTCCCGACCGCGCAGCGTTCGGTCGGGGGGCGCAACCTCAGAGTGTCGCGTGCACCACGATCGTCAGAACGGTCGTCCCCACGGGCGACATCACGCCCGTCGCCGCGTTCGCCGCGCTGCGGCGCCGCCCGGGCGGCGCCTTTCTCTTCGAGTCCGTGGCACACGACGACGAGCGGGATCGCTGGACGTTCCTCGGTTGCGGCGGCGTTCCCGTCGTGGAGTGGTCATTCGGCGAGGATCACGGCGATCCGTACGACGAGCTGCGCCGCGGTCTCGCAGCCCGCGCGGGATCGTCGTTCGACGACGCCCCGCCCTTCATCAGCGGACTCGTCGGCTTCCTTTCCTACGAGACCGTCCACCTCAGCGAGCCGCGTGTCCCGGTGATGAGCTCGCCCGACGGATTCCCGGACGCGCTCTTCGTGCGATGCGGCACGATCGTCGCCTTCGACCACCGCCTCGAGGTCGTGCACGTGATCGTGGAGTCGGTGATCGAGGCGTTCGCGGATCCCCAGGTCGCCTACGCCAGGGCGGCCCGCGAGGTCGAGTCGGTCGTTCACGAGATCAGCGTCGCCGCGCCGCCCGAACCGCCGAACGCGCCGCGCCCGCCCGGGTCGGGCTCGGTGACCGTCGAGCCAGAACGTCCGGCGGCCGCATACGAGCGCGCCGTCGCGCGCGCGAAGGAGTACATCGAGGCTGGCGATTGCCAGCAGGTCGTGGTCTCCCAGCGCTTCCGGGCGGAGCTCGACATCGACCCGTTCGCGATCTATCAGGAGCTGCGGCTGCTGAATCCCTCCCCGTACCTCTTCTACTTCGAGCACGACGGCCGGGCGCTCGTCGGCAGTTCACCCGAGGCGCTCGCGCGGATTCGGGATCGGGACCTCGTCGTCCGGCCGATCGCCGGCACGCGACCGCGGGGATCCGGGCCGGCCGAGGACGAGCGGCTCGTCGCCGAACTGCTCGCCGACCCGAAGGAGAACGCCGAGCACGTGATGCTCGTCGACCTCGCCCGCAACGACGTCGGGCGGGTCGCCGAGGTCGGCACCGTTCGGGTGGACCTCTTTCGGGCGGTGGAGAGGTACTCCCACGTCATGCACATGGTCTCGCAGGTGCGCGGGCGACTCTCGCCACACGTCGACACCGTCGACGCCCTGCGCGCCGTGTTCCCGGCCGGGACGGTGACCGGGGCGCCGAAGGTGCGCGCGATGGAGATCATCGCCGAGCTCGAGGGACGGGGCCGCGGTCCCTACGCCGGGTGCATCGGCTACCTCGGTGACGACGGCAACATGGACATGGCGATCATCATCCGCACCTTGCTCTGCGCGTCAGGTGCACTCACCGTCCAGGCGGGCGCCGGCGTCGTCTACAACTCCGAGCCTGCGACGGAACAGGCCGAGACCGTCCACAAGGCGAATGCGCTCCTCGCGGCTGTTCTGCGGGCGCAAGGTCAGACGGGAGAAGGCGGTGATCGGCGATGAGCACCGTCCTCGTCATCGACAACTACGACTCGTTCACCTACAACCTCGTGCAGTACCTCGGCGAGCTGGGTGCCTCCGTCGTCGTGCACCGCAACGACGCGATCGGTCTTTCGGGTGTCGAGAACCTCGGAGCCGACGGCATCGTCATCTCGCCGGGGCCGTGCGCGCCCGACAGAGCCGGCATCAGCGTCGAGCTCATCCGCCGGTTCGCCGGACTCGTGCCGATGCTCGGGGTGTGCCTCGGCCATCAGGCCATCGGCGTGGCCTTCGGCGCCCGGGTGGTGCGAAACCACCGCATCCTGCACGGCAAGACGAGCGACATCCACCACTCGGCCATCGGCATCTTGTCGGGCCTGCCGAATCCGTTCGTCGCGGGCCGTTACCACTCGCTCGTCATCGACGGTTCGTCACTCCCGGACGAGCTCGCCGTCACCGCCTGGACCGATCAAGGGGAGATCATGGGTATCCAGCACCGAGAGCACGAGATCGCCGGGGTCCAGTTCCATCCGGAGTCCGTGCTCACGCCGAACGGCAGGCAACTGCTCGCCAACTGGCTGTCGCGGGTGGGGGAGGGCGCATGAGCGCGATCCTGAGCGCGCTGCGCGCGGCAACCGCCCGCCGCGACCTCACGAGCGACGAGATGACGGCGGCGATGGAGCAGATCGCCAGCGGTGACGTCAACCAGATCCAGGTCGGTGCGCTGCTGACCGCCCTGCACACGAAGGGCGAAACGGCGGAGGAGATCAGCTCCGCCGCCCGGGTGATGCGCCGCCATGCCAAGAAGGTGGACGTCGCGGAGAGAGTCGTCGTCGACACCTGCGGCACCGGCGGGGACGGGGCGGGCACCTTCAACATCTCCACGACGGCCGCCATCGTCGCGGCGGCGGCGGGCGCGTCGGTTGCCAAGCACGGCAACCGGTCGGCGTCGTCGCGTTGTGGTTCCGCTGACGTGCTCGAGGAGCTCGGCGTCGTGCTCGGCGACACGGAGGTGTTCCAGCAGTGCATGAAGAAGGCGCGACTCGGCTTCCTGTTCGCGCCGAACCACCACTCGGCGTTCAAGGCGGTGGGGGCCACTCGCACCGCGCTGGGGGTGCCGACGATCTTCAACCTCATCGGCCCACTGGCGAACCCGGCTTCGGCCACGCGGCAGGTCGTCGGCGTGTCGACGGAGGGTCATGTCGCCGTCGTCGCGGATGCGCTGCGGTCGCTCGGCACCGAGCACGCGCTCGTCGTGCACGGGGACGGGACGGACGAGATCGCCGTCAGCGGCACGACGATCGTGCACGAGGTGCGCCAGAATTCCTTGTCGGCGTTCACGCTCACCCCGGATGAACTCGGGTTGTCGACCTGGCGGCGTGAGGACCTGCGTGGTGGCGACGCCGCGCGCAACGCCGCGATCTGCACGGCGGTGCTGTCCGGGGAGACCGGCGGTCCCCGCGACGCCGTGCTGGCGAACGCGGGAGCCGCACTCTACGTTGCCGGCAGGGCGAGATCGATACGCGCAGGGGTCAAGCTCGCGGCGCGGGCGATCGACGACGGGAGGGCGCGCCGCACGCTCGCGACGGTGGTTGCCCTGTCGAGAGCGAAATGAACAGACTCCTTTCGATCGTCGAACGCAAACGCGTCGAGGTCGCCACGGCCAAGTTGCACGCGCCCCAGGGCGAGCTGGAGTCCGTGCTCGCCGAGCTCCCGGCTTGTCGCCCCCTTGCCGGTACCCTGTCGGTGTCCTGGGGGCCGATCCGGGTCATCGCCGAGATCAAGCGCGCATCGCCGTCCGCCGGAGTGATCGGCCGCGATATGGACGTCGCCACCCTGTCCCGGGCCTACCAGGACCACGGGGCGAGCGCGATCTCCGTTCTCACTGACGCCGTGGGTTTTGGCGGCAGCCTCGACGATCTGCGTGCCGCGCGCGCGCGGGTGGATCTGCCGCTGTTGCGCAAGGACTTCATCATCGACCACTACCAACTCGTCGAGTCGAGGTGCGCCGGAGCGGATGCGGTGCTGCTCATCGTGGCTGCGCTGCCCGTGGGCAAGCTGCGGGACCTCCACGCCGCCGCCCTGGCCCTGGGTCTCGAGGTGCTCGTCGAGGCGCACGACGAGACCGAGCTGGAGAGTGCGCTCGGTGTCGAGAACTGTCGTCTGATCGGACTCAACAGCCGCAATCTCGCCACGTTCGACGTCGATCTCGCCACGGCCGAGCGATTGGGGCCGCTGGTCGGGCCGGAGGCCGTCGTGGTCGCAGAAAGCGGCATCCGCTCGGCCGCGGACGTCGCGAGACTGCGCGTGTCGGGGTTCGCCAACTTCCTCGTCGGCGAGGCGCTGGTGCGGTCGCCGGACCCCGGCGCGCTGCTGGCCGAGCTCGTCGGGGTGCGATGAGGATGGCGGTGGCCGTGAAGATCTGCGGGATCACCCGGGCCGAGGACGCCGTCGCCGCGGTGGCAAGTGGGGCAGACGCGATCGGATTCAACTTCTCGCCGCGCTCGGCCCGGTTCTGCGACTATGCGGTGGCGGCCGAGATCATCACCGCGCTGCCACCGTCCGTCTGCAAGGTGGGCGTCTTCGTCAACGAATCCCCCGATCGGATCAATGCGATCGCGACGGACGTCGGCCTGACCGCGGTGCAGCTCCACGGCGACGAGTCCGCCCGCGACTGTGCGGCGTGCCGGTTGCCCGTCATCAAGGCGATCCCCGTGTCCGGGCCGGTCGACGTGGCGAGCCTCGACGGCTTCGACGTCGCGGCCTTCCTCTTCGACTCGTCGACGCGGGCCAGAGGCGGAAGCGGGATCGCCTTCGACTGGAGCCATGTCGCGCACCTCGCGTTGGCGACGCCGGTCGTGCTGGCGGGGGGCCTCACGCCGGCCAACGTGGCGGCGGCGATCTCCGTCGCGTCGCCGGCTGCCGTCGACGTGGCGAGCGGTGTCGAATCGAGGCCGGGCGTCAAGGACCACGAGGCCATTGCGGCGTTCATCGCCGCGGTGCGAGGAGTCCGATGAACAAGGACATGACCGAAGGGAAGAAGGGCTGGTTCGGTGTCTACGGCGGCCGCTTCGTGCCGGAAACCCTCGTTCCCGCCCTCGACGAGCTCGAGGCGGCGTGGGAGGAGGCCCGGGTCGAACCGGGCTTCTCTGCGGAGCTCGGTGCCCTGCTCACCGACTTTGTCGGGCGACCGACGCCGCTCACCGAGGCGGGCCGGATGGCGCGCGACTGTGGCGGGGCGCGGGTGTTCCTGAAGCGGGAGGATCTCTGCCACACCGGGGCCCACAAGATCAACAACACACTCGGTCAGCTGCTGCTGGCGAAGAGAATGGGCAAGACGCGCGTGATCGCCGAGACGGGTGCCGGTCAGCACGGCGTGGCGACGGCCACCGCGGGCGCGCTCTTCGGGATGAGCTGCGACATCTTCATGGGCGCTGTCGACGTCCGGCGCCAAGCACTCAACGTGACGCGGATGGAGCTGCTCGGCGCCCGTGTCATCGAGGTCAGGTCGGGATCGCAGACCCTCAAGGACGCGATGAACGAGGCGATCCGGGACTGGATCGCGACCTCGGCGACGACCCACTACGTGATCGGGTCGGTCGCCGGTCCGCATCCCTACCCGTCGATGGTCGCCGAGTTCCAGTCCGTGATCGGCCGGGAGGCACGGGCCCAGTGCCTCGCGTGGGTCGGTCGGCTGCCCACCGCGGTCGTCGCCTGTGTCGGGGGCGGATCCAACTCGATGGGCATCTTCGGCGCTTTCCTCGACGACGACGTCGCGTTGGTCGCGGTCGAGGCGGGTGGTGAAGGGATCGAGAGCGGCCGGCACGGGGCTTCCCTCGGCTTCGGTCGTCCCGGGGTCTTGCACGGATCGCGCAGCTACGTGTTGCAGGACGACGACGGGCAGATCACCGAGGCGCACTCCATCAGTGCGGGGCTTGACTACCCAGGTGTCGGACCGCAGCTCGCACACCTGCGCGACACCGGGCGTATCAAGGTCACCTACGCCACCGACGCCGAGGCGGTCGAAGCCGTGCTGTACCTTGCCCGCGCCGAGGGCATCATTCCCGCCCTCGAGAGCGCGCACGCGGTCAGTCACGCGAGGAAGCTGGCTGGCTTGCTCACGGCCGACGACGTGGTGCTGATCAACGTGTCGGGACGCGGCGACAAGGACGTCGGCGAGCTCGCGCGCTTCGTCGCCGACTCGGTGGGCGGAGCCCGGTCATGAACGGGCCTGCGCGACTGGCGGGGGTCTTTGCCGCGACCGCGGCGGAGGGCCGCAGCGCCCTCGTCACCTACGTCATGGCCGGCGATCCTGATCTCGCCGAATCGGAGCGTCTCGCGCGCGCCTGCATCGCGGGCGGGGCCGACATCGTCGAGCTCGGGATTCCCTTCTCGGACCCGCTCGCCGACGGGCCGGTCATCCAGCGTGCCGCGGAGCGCGCCCTGGCGAGCGGGACGCGGCTGCGCGACGTGCTCGACGCGGCGGGGTCGCTGCGGAGCACGACGGAGACCCCGCTCGTGCTGATGGGCTACCTCAACCCGATCCTCGCGATGGGGGAGGAGGCGTTCTTCGCGGCCTGTCGCGACCGCGGCGTCGACGCCGTGATCATCCCGGACCTTCTTCCCGAGGCGAGTGCGAGCATCGACGATTGCGCGCGGCGCAACGGCATCGGCACGGTCTTCCTCGTGGCGACGGGCACGACCCCGGCGCGACGCCGTCAGGCGAGCGAGGCCGCCACGGCTTTCCTCTATCTCACCGCGGTCGACGGCGTGACGGGTGTCCGGTCGAACCTGCCGCCGGGGCTCATCGCGGACATCGGCGTCCTGCGATCGGAGAGCGACGTCCCCGTGGTCGTGGGTTTCGGCATCTCGCGGCCGGAGCACGTCGCGACGCTGAACGGCGTCGCGGACGGGATCGTCGTGGGCAGCGCGATCGTCGCGATCGTCGGCGAAGAAAGGGACAGTGGGCGCCGATTGGAAGGTGTTCGTACACTGGTGCGGTCGCTACGGGGCTCGGTGGTCGCGTAGTCCAGACGATTCCGCCAAGGTTGGAGTCCAGAGCATGCGCCTTCAATCGGTCGCCGGTGCTCCGGTCGACTACCCGGATCTCCCCCGCGACGCGCCGATCTGCGTCGAGGTCATGTCGGCGACGCCGCGCCGAGACGTGGAAGGTCTCGTCGACGAGCTGCGCGCGTTGTGTGCCGCGAGCCTCGCCGTCCAGATCAAGGCCGGCAAGCCCGTCGTCAAGCTGCTCAACCTCACGGGCCTCGCCAGTCGACCGGACCACGCGGACCGGATCGACGCGACCCTCAACGTCCTCTCGGGACTTGTCCAAGATCCGGCCTTCTCTCCTCTCGTGCTCTTGCGGGAGGCGATCGAGGAGGTCTCGCCCCACTTCGACGCGCGCTTCGGTTCCCTGCCGCTGGAGCACGAACGGATCGACGCGTTCATTCGCGCCCTCGGGCTGGAGAGTTCGACACCGGAGCTGACCCGGCCGTCGATCCACGTCGCGCTCGACCAGGCTGGTTCGCCCGGGGCGCTCTTCGGCGGGGTCCACATCTCCCCGGGCGAGATGTCGCCGGTTGTCGCCGGCGTGGCCCACTGGTGGACGGACCACGACAACAGGTCGTCGGCGCGACTCTGCCGGCCGGACTTCAACAAGGAGCTCATCGGGCCGCGCGCCCTCGTGCCACTGCGCTACGTGCGCGATGTCGAGACGACGAGCGTGGCTGGCGTGGAGAGAAGGTCGATCCGACCGGTGATCGGCAGGGTCTCGACCGGCGGCTTCAGCCTGCGTTGCGCCGACGACGCGGCGAGCGCGTCGGCGTATCGGCATGTGCTGCTCACGGCGACGCTCGAGAGCGTGAGCGAGCTGCTCGACCGGTTGCCGGCGACGCAATCGCGGTGGAGCGAGAACTCGAGGGCGACCGCGCCGGAAAAGACATGAGTTCGGACAAGCCGGTGCTCGTCGTCGTGGGCGCGGCCGGCGGGATGGGCCGCTGGCTCTGTCGCCACCTGTTCGCCGCCGCCGACTGGGACCACGTGGTGTTGCTCGACCGTGATCCGGGGATCTTCGCGGTTGACTTCGGCTTTCGCTGTGCGTGCCGCACCGGGGTGGTGCGCTACGACGCCGGGGCCGAGGCCGTCGAGGAGTCCGGGACGGTGATCGACCTCTCGGCCGAGCCCGCGCGCGTCTGTCTCGCCATCCCGCAGTCCGAGCTCCCGCGTGTCGCCACCTATCTCCTCCCCGTCCTCCGCGCCGACTCGATTGTGTTCGACACCTCGTCGGCGAAGGTGGCCGCGCTCGCGACGCTCCGTGCCGTCCGGCACGACGTCTCCGTGTTCGGCATCCATCCGCTGTTCGGTCCCACCGTGAAGTCGATGGACGGTCAGACGGTCGTCGTTTGCCCGTCGAGCGCGGCGCCGGCGGCCCACGCATGGCTCGTCGATCTCATCGCGGCGACGGGCGGCATCGTCGAGCTCGCCAGCCCCGAACAGCACGACCGGGTCATGGCGTACGTGCAAGCGGCGTCGCACCAGGCGCTGCTCGCCTTCGCCGATGTCATCGCCACTTCGGGACACGACATCGAGGGCGAGCTGTGGAAGCTGCGCACCCCGGTTTTTGAGACGCTGCTCGGGCTGGCAGCCCGGGTCCTTTCCCCCGGCCAGGAGGAGACGACCGCCTCGATCGAGCTCACGACCGACGGCGCCCGCGTCGCGGCCGAGTTCGACCTCGCCCAGGACCGGCTGCGTTCCGCCGTGCGGACCGACGACGCGCAGAGCATCACCTCGTACATCGCGTCGATCCGCGAGGCGTTCGGCGGCACGTTCTTCACGACGCTGCAGCAGGCCTCGAACCTGGCGGTGGAAGCGACGCAGGTGACACGCACGCAGTTGGCCAGCCAACGCCGCGCCGACGACGTCATCGCCCTCGAGCACCACGGTGCCGGCAAGCCGCCCCGGCTCGTCGTCGGCCGGATCAAGGAGCTCACACCGACCACGGTCACCGTCGAGGAACTCCTCGTCGGCGCCAAGGGCCATGCCGTGCTCGCTGACGGCGCGGGGCTGGCGAACGCGGGGCGCCTCGGGGTCTCGGTCGCCGCGAGACGGCGCGTCGTCCGCTTCGGGTTCGCGCACGTGAGCATCGTGCCGACGTCGGAGCTCGAACGGGTCCTCGACGAATGGCTCGGCCGGGTTGCGGTGGACGTGCGCGTGCTCGTGCCTGAGTCGATCGCCGGGTCGGCGGTCGCCGCGGTCTGTCGCTCGCTCGAGGCGGTCGATGTCGCCTCGCTCGTCGCCGAGGCGGTGCGGCTGGGCCAGCGGGAGGTCGTCGTGCGGATCTCGGTTCGCGCGGACAGGGACCCGACCGAGGTCGCGCAGTACGTCGCGGCGCGCGTCGACGAGGCCTACGGCTGGCCCGCCGGGATCGTCGCGCCCCTCGTCGACGACGACGTCGACTCGGTCGCCTTCCTCGGGCCGGTCGGCACCTTCTCGGAGATCGCCGCCCGCCGGGCGGCCGAGCTCGTCGGGAGGCCCGCTGCCACGCTCGTGCCGTGCGAGGGCTTCGACGACGTGATCGGATCCGTCGTCGGTGGCGGCGCCGGGCTCGGGGTGCTACCGATCGTCAACTCGTCGTCGGGTCTCGTGGAGCTGGCGGCGGCGGGGCTGCTGCGCAGCCGGCGGCTCGTCGCCGGTGGCGTCATCGACGTCTCGATCCGGTTCGATGCCTACGCCGTCGGCGACGACTTGCAGGCGTTGGGGCCTTCGCCCGTGATCTACAGCCACCCGCAGGCCTTCTCGCAGTGCGCGCATTTCATCGGGCGGCTCGGCTGGCGGTCCGTCGCCTGCGACTCGACGGCCGCGGCGTGCGCGCGGGCCGGACGCGAGCGCGACGGCATCGCCATCGCGGCGCGGGGTCAGGCCGAGCCATTTGGACTGGTGACCGTCGAACGTGATGTCGGCGACCTCTCCGGGGTGCTGACGCGGTTCCTCGTGCTGGGGCGCGCCGGCGCCTTCGTCGAGAACGTCGGCGAGAACGACCCCACCTACCGCTGGCTCTGGCTGCTCGAGAGCGACGAGAGGTTGGCTCCGGCGAGACGCCGGCGGCACGGCGCGCGCTACGACGAGATCGTCGTCGGTGGCTCCCGCCTCACCATGGTCGTGACGACGAGTGCGCGTCCTCCCGCCCCGAAGGCGAAGGCGCTGCCGCTCGGTCACCTGCCGTGGTCGCCGCGCACGCCGATCGTGCGGGTTCCGTAGGCGCTCGCTCGCCGGACGGTCCACCGCGCGCCCGTCAGCGGAACCGGTCGCCCGCCGAGGGCCGAGTAGCGTCGAGCCGTGGCTGAGTCCCCTTCTTCCCGGAGTTCTTCGGCGCGCCAGCGTCGCCCGGCGGGTCCGGCGTCGGCTCGGCGCGACCCGCCGCGCGTCACCGGTCGTGGCTCGGCTTCCCTCGCGCCGGGAGCGAACGGGCGGCGGGCGCCGTCCGCGCCGCGGACGAACCACGGGCGCGCCGGCTTCTCCCGGACGGGCGCGGCCGGGCTCGGTGGCGAGCGACGCGGGCGGGACAGCGAACGGCGTGGCGCGCCTGCGCGCGCTGTCGGCGCACGCCAGCGCGGCGAGTCGCCACGCGTCGGGGAGTTCCGGGCGCGCAACCCGCGCCCGGCGGGATCGGATGCGGGGTCGGCGCGGCCGTCTTCGGCGTCGGGCCGTCGGCCCCGACCCACGGCCGTCCGGACCGCGGGTCGGGCGCGGACTCGCGACCGCGAGGCCGGCGCGGTCGCGACCGGCGAGCCGGGCCGAGCGGCGCGGCGCGGCGTCGGCGCCGCCGCCCTGGCGCGCCGTGGCGGACCTCCGGCGCGCGGCGACGGGCGGCCACCCGGGCGGTCGACGGCCGACGGCACCGGCGCGGCTCGGGCGACCCCGCGGGCGCGCCCCGGCGTGCCGGCCCCGCGGGATCGGGCGCGTGACGACTTCCGCCGGGCCGGTCGGGCCGGCTGGGGGGGCGTGGCCCGTCGTGGCGCGGTCGGGGTTCGCCGGGATCCGCAACGTGATCGCGGGCGACGTGGGTCGGGCTCCGCCGGGCGTGACGCGCCCCAGCGCGACACGGGTTCCGGCCGAGTGGTTGCCGCCCCGTCACGACGGCGCCTCGCAGGCCCGGTCCCGCCGGGTCGTGTGGCACGCCCGGGGAGGGTCACGGGCGCCTCGACTGCGGTGAGGAAGCGCGCGCCGCGTCCGCGCGGCCGCGTCGTCCCCGACGCCGTCAAGGGGGAGCTCTCCTCGTTCGCCGCGAGCAAGCTCGCGGCGCATCTCGAGGCCCGACTCGCCGACGCCGCCCGGGCCTACGAGCGGGACCGCTACTACGACGCGCAGTCGATCCTGCGCGAGCTCGCCCGGACGGCCCCCGGGGTCGCGGCGGTCCGCGAGCTCTACGGTCTCACGTTCTACCGGCTCGGCAACTGGAAGGGGGCGTTGCGGGAACTGAGGGCGTTCGCCGACCTGACCGGTTCGTTCGACCAGCACCCGGTGCTCGCCGACTGCGAGCGCGCCCTCGGCCGTCACGATCAGGTGGCCGAGATCTGGTCCGAGCTGTGCCGGGCGGGGGCCGGCAGCGACGTTCTCGCCGAGGGGCGCCTCGTCATGGCGGGATCGCTCGCCGATCGCGGTCGGGTCAAGGAGGCGATCGCGTTGCTCGGGCCTGCCGCCTCGCGGCACGTCCGCCGGCCGCACGAGCGCCACGTGCGGCAGTGGTACATGCTCGCCGACCTCCACGAGCGCAGCGGCGACATCCCGCGCGCCCGCGAGCTCTTCGCCCGGGTGGTGGCGGCCGACCCCGAGCTCTCTGACGCGGCCGAGCGGTTGGCCGGTCTGCGCTGACAGCCGGTCGAGAGACGCCGCCGTCCAGGACGTCTATCTGGACGGGTCGGTCACGCTCGCCTGAGCGCGGGGTGTGAACCGGGATAGTTCGGGTGCACCAGTACGATGGTGGCCTGATCCGTGAAGACAGGCACACCGCTTTGAGCAACACCGTCGGCCATCCGGGCGGACACAAAGTCCGCACGCTGGAGAGCGTCGTCATCCGGTTCGCCGGGGACTCGGGCGACGGCATGCAGGTGACCGGTGACCGGTTCACGGCCGAGAGCGCCGTGTTCGGCAACGACCTCGCGACGCTCCCTGACTTCCCGGCCGAGATCCGCGCCCCCGCCGGCACGCTGCCCGGGGTGTCCGCCTTCCAGGTGCAGATCGCCGCCTACGACATCTTGACGCCGGGCGACGAGCCGAACGTGCTCGTGGCGATGAACCCGGCGGCGTTGCGGGCGAACATCGCCGACCTCGCCAAGGGCGGCACGTTGATCGTCAACTCCGACGCCTTCGACGAGCGCTCGCTCGAGAAGGCGGGGTACGTCTCGAACCCGCTCGCCGACAGGAGCCTCTCGGGGTTCCGCGTCTACGAGATCCCGATGACCTCGCTCACCCTGAAGGCCTGCGAGCCGACCAACGCCAAGCGCCGTGACGCCGAGCGGAGCAAGAACTTCTTCGCCCTCGGGATCATCTCGTGGCTCTACAACCGGCCGACCGGCACGACGCTCGACTGGATCGTCGCCCGTTACGGGGCCAAACCACTCGTCGTCGAGGCGAACACGCTGGCGTTCAAGGCCGGCTACAACTTCGGCGAGACGGCCGAGCTGTTCGACTCGTCCTACCGGGTCCCCGCCTCCGAGCTCGGCCCCGGCGAGTACACGAACATCACCGGCAACACCGCGCTCGCCTGGGGGCTCGTCGCCGCCTCGCAGCTGTCGGGGCTCCGGCTCTTCCTCGGCGCCTACCCGATCACGCCCGCTTCGGAGCTCCTGCACGAGCTCGCCAAGCAGAAGCACTTCGGCATCGTCACCTTCCAGGCCGAGGACGAGATCGCCGGGGCCGGCGCGGCTCTCGGCGCGTCCTTCGGCGGCTCGCTCGGCGTGACGACGACGAGCGGGCCGGGGATCGACCTCATGAGCGAGACGATCGGTCTCGCCGTCTCACTGGAACTGCCTCTCGTCGTCGTCGACGTGCAACGCGGCGGACCCTCGACGGGACTGCCGACCAAGACCGAACAGAGCGACCTGCTGCTCGCGATGCACGGCCGCCACGGCGAGGCGCCCGTGCCGGTCGTCGCGGCACGCACCCCCGGTCACTGCTTCGCGGCGGCGATCGAGGCGGCACGGATCGCCCTCAAGTACCGCACGCCGGTGTTCCTGCTCTCCGACGGCTACCTGGCCAACGGCTCCGAGCCCTGGCGGGTCCCAGACGTCGCCGAGCTGCCCCAGATCGGCGTCGAGTTCGCGCAACACCCCAACCACACCGACGACGGGGTGTCGACGTTCTGGCCCTACCTGAGGGATCCCGCGACCCTCGCCCGACCCTGGGCCGTGCCGGGAACGCCGGGCCTCGAGCACCGCCTCGGCGGCATCGAGAAGGCCGACGGCTCCGGCGACGTCTCCTACGACCCCGACAACCACGACCGGATGGTGCGGCTGCGCGCCGCCAAGGTGGCCGGCATCGCGAAGGACATCCCGCCCGTCGAGGTCGACGACCCCAGCGGGGCGGAGCTCCTCGTCCTCGGCTGGGGATCGACCTACGGGGCGAACGCCGCAGCGGTGAAGCGGATCCGCGCCCGCCACGGCAGCGTCGCCCAGGCCCACCTCGTGCACGTCAACCCCTTCCCGGCGAACCTCGGCGAGGTGCTCGGCCGCTATCGCCGGGTCCTCGTCCCGGAGAACAATCTCGGCCAGCTCGCCGGGCTCATCCGGGCGCAGTTCCTCGTCGACGCCGTGACGCTGTCCGCCGTCCGCGGCATGCCCTTCCGCATCGCCGAGGTCGAACGGGCGATCAGCGATCTCCTGGCGCTGGCGTGAGCGAGAGGGAACGAGAGGCCACCCGATGACCGACGCCGCGGCTCCCCCCACCACGAGGAAGGACTGGGCGAGCGACCAGGAGGTGCGGTGGTGCCCGGGCTGCGGCGATTACTCGATCCTCGCCGCGATGCAGTTCTTGCTGCCCGAGCTCGGGGCGAAGCGCGAAAGCACCGTGTTCGTCTCGGGGATCGGCTGCGCGGCGCGCTTCCCGTATTACATGAACACCTACGGCCTGCACTCGATCCACGGCCGGGCGCCGGCGATCGCGACGGGGCTCGCGCTCAGTCGCCCGGACCTCGACGTCTGGGTGATCTCGGGCGACGGCGACGCCCTCTCGATCGGCGGCAACCACCTCATCCACGCCCTGCGGCGCAACGTCAACTTCACGATCCTCATGTTCAACAACGAGATCTACGGGCTCACCAAGGGCCAGTTCTCGCCGACCTCGGAGGTCGGCAAGGTGACGAAGTCGTCGCCGTTCGGCTCGCTCGACACGCCGTTCAACCCGTTGTCGGTGGCGCTCGGCGCCGAGGCCTCGTTCGTCGCGCGGACCCACGACCTCGACCGCAAGCACATGATGGAGATCTTCCGGCGGGCCTACGAGCACGAGGGTTCTGCCTTCGTCGAGATCTACCAGAACTGCAACGTCTTCAACGACGGTGCCTTCGAGAAGGTGAGCGGCAAGGAGGCCCGGGCCGACATGCTCATCCCGCTCGAGCACGGCAAGCCGATCCGTTTCGGCGCCGAAGGCGAGCACGGCGTCGTGCTCCGTCGCGACGGGACGCTCGAGATCGTCGAGGTCGCGGACGTCGGCGAGGACGCCCTCCTCGTCCACGACGAGGCCCGGGAGAACCCGGGGGTGGCCTTCCTGCTCTCCCGGCTCGCCCGCGGGCCGTTCGAGCCGACGCCGATCGGGGTGTTCCGCGCGATCGCCCGGCCGCACTACGGCGCGCTCTTGGAGGCCCAGATCGCCGAGGTCGCGCGGCAGAAGGGCGGCGGGGACCTCGCCGCGCTCTTGCGATCCGGGACCACCTGGACCGTCGCCTGAGAGGCGACCGGCGGCGAGACCCTCAGCGGTCGAGCGGGCGGAAGACGAAGCCGGTGCGGGGTTTCGGGTGGAAATACGTCGACTTCGGCGGCATCCTCCCGCCCGCGCGCACCGTCTCGGCGAGCTGATCGACCGTCGCCGGCCGCACGAGCGCGGCGGCCTGGGCGCGTCCAGCCCGCACGGCGTCGATACAGCGACCCGTGCCGTGCTCGTGATCGGTCCTGTGGGGCGGGAGCGCGGCGAGCGCCTCGTCGACCCGGCGGGAATCGGGTTCGCCGCGCCGCGCCGGCTCGTCTGTTCTCGGGAGAAGGAGCCACGCCCCGCTCGCGGTGACGAACGCCGCGGTGCCCCGGGTCGCCATCTGCCCGGTGATGGCGTCCAGGTCAGCCGTCACGGGCTCGAGGCGGAAGCAGCGCGCGAGGGCCCCGAGAAGATCGAAGCCGTCCGGCAGCCCGGACACGAGCCGGTGGATGGCGTGTGGCGCGAGCTCGGCCGGGGCGAGCTCGGCGACGAACGCCATGACGGAGTCGCAGCCGTCGGGCGTGTCCGCGTGGCGCGCCGGGCACTCGGCGCGGTAGCGGTCCGCCGTCTCGTGACGGTGGTGGCCGTCGGCGATGACGACCGGCTCGGGGGCGACGAGGGTGGCGATCGAACGGAGCGCCGATTCGTCGTCGACGCGCCACATCTCGTGCTCCGTCGCCTCGTCGTCGGTCGCCGCCACGTGCTCGGCGGACCGCTCGATCGCCGCCATACAGGCCGCCGTGAGACCCGGGGCGAGCGAGAGCCCCCAGATCGGCGAGCAGTTGACCCGGCAGGCGCGCAGCAGATCGAGGCGGTCCCTGCCGGGGGCGGCCATCGTCTGTTCGTGCGGCACGACGGCGCCGCCGAAGGGCTCAAGGCCGAGGGCGCCGATGACCCCCGTCGTTCGGCGCGGCCGACCGACGTCGTCGAGGTAGCTCATCTTGTAGACGTAGAGCGAGGGTGACGGGTCGCGCACGAGCACCCCCTCGGCCCGCCACGCCTCGAACAACGCCGCGGCGACCCGGTAACGGTCGAGGCCACGGGCCGCGTCGGGCGCGGGGAGCTCGACGAGGATCGCGTTGTAGGGGCTGCGTTCGGCAAGCCGGCTGCGCTCCGCGGCGTCGACGACGTCGTAGGGCGGTGCGATGAGATCGGCGAGGGGCGCCGCGGCCGCGCTGTAGCGCAGTCCACGAAACGGTTCGAAGCGGGGCACGGCACCTGCGTAGCACATCGGCTCCCCGCCACCCCGGCGCTCCGGCCACGGCGAGCGACGGTCCGACACATGTTGATCCGGGTTCCACGGCCGTCCCCACCCCGGACCCGCGGCCGAGACGACGGTCCGCAGCGCGCCTCGTGGGGAATCGCCGGCCGGCTTCCCTGGCGCTCCGCCCCACCGGGGCGACGGCGCGGCGTGCTCGCCGAGCGGAAGGTCCCGCAGCGCGGTCGGGCTCCCGCGCGCGGCGTCGCTGCGGCCTCCGTTGCTCGGCCGGGCGAAGAAGTCAGGTCCGAACCACGGATCGAGGTCTTCGGGGAGCTGGCCGTGAACCGGGCAAACGGTCGCGGCGCCGGACAGATCGTCACCGCCAGCCGAGGCGGCCGTGCCTATCCGGGTGGGCCGGGGTCCAGCTGCTGGGCAAGCAACAGGCCCCCCAACAAACCGGAATCCTCGCCGAGCCCGGGAGCGACGAGGATCTCCGCGAGCTCGGTGGCCTCCGGGAAGTACGAAGCGTCGAGCAGCTCGGCGACCGCCGAGCGGATCCCGTCCAGGAGTCCCGGCTGGCGCAGCACGCCGCCGCCGATGACGATCCGCTGCGGTCGGCAGACGCAGATCAAGTTGTTGATGCCGAGAGCGAGGTACTCCGTTTCGAGCTGCCAGGCCGCACCGTCTCGCAACTTCGTCGCCGGTATCCCGTAACGCGCCGACAACGCGGAGCCGGAGGCCAAACCCTCCCAGCAGTTGCCGTGGAAATCACAGGATCCCTGCCAGGGATCCTCCCGGCGCTGGGGGATGCGCATGTGCCCCATCTCGGGGTGTCTCGCGCCGCGAATCAGGCGTCCCGCGATGATCGCCCCCACCCCGATCCCCGTCCCGACCGTGATGTAGAGAACGTCATCGAGACCCTGGGCCGCTCCGAGGGACCATTCCGCCAGGACCGAGGCCCTGACATCGGTGTCGAGCGCCACAGGAACCTCCAGTGCGCGCGCGAGTTCGTCGCGGAGTGGAAACCCCTGCCAACCGTGCTTCGGCGTGACCGCGATCCGCCCGGCGAGGACGTCGAGCGGCCCGAAGGACGCCACACCAAGCGCGTCGAGGGCCCTGCCCTGTGCGCGGAACCAGCTGTCGATCCTCCCCACCGTCGAAGCCGGATCGTCTCCCGTCCCGCAACTGCCCCTGGCCACGAACGAGTTGGCGCCGTCCCCCACGGCGTACCTGCAGTTGGTCCCGCCGAGATCCACCGCACCGAACCAAGCCACGCGCTGTTCCTTCCCCGCGGGCGCCGCGCCGAGAGCTGACCCCTGCCGCCCACGAGACTCGAGGAGCAACAGGACCACGTTCTGCACAGCACGGATCTGGAGGGGAGACGCGGGCGCCGTACGGCCCCGGTCTCGTGCTCGGTCTCCGTGACGGGCACACCGTAACTTCTGGGCAGCGCGGTGGGACGGATCTCCCGTCGCGGCGCCTGGCCGACACACCCGGTCGGGCAAACCGTGCCGTCGAGATCGGTGGACGACGCGATGACCAGGCGAAGGCGCGCGGCGATCCCGCAGAAACCGCCGCGGGGCGCGGCGCGTCCCGTCTGCGGGGAGCATCCCACCAGGGGCGCGGCGAACGTCGGGCCACAGACCGTCGACGCTCGCCGTCCGCAGATCAGACCGCTCGTGGGCTCGCCGCGCACGTGGCTGTCAGGTGATGGTGCGACCGACGGCCGCGCCGGCGACGGTCTCGTGGTCGCGAGCACTCGGGTCGATCGGTCCGCCGGAAACTCGCTCGACGGTCAAGATGCCGAACCGGAGTCGCGGGATGCGCGCCTCGGGCGACCCGTTCCAGATTCGTCGACGGCGAGGCGCGGGTGCAGAACCACCGCGGTGACACTGCTCCGACGTCGTCGCCGGTCGGCGCGCCGCGGCTTCGGCTCGGGGGTGCTCTTCTCGCTGGGGGCGCGCCGATGGGAGGATGGCCGCCATGTCGAAGCACTTGTCGATCCTTGTCGACCTCGACGGCGTTGTCTGGCGCGCCGAGGAGCCGGTCGCCGGCGCGGCGGCCGCGCTCGGGCGGCTCAGCGCCGCGGGCCATCGTGTCGCCTACTTCACGAACAACTCCTTCCCGACCGTCGCCGACAACGTGGCCAAGCTCGGGCAGATGGGCGTGACGACGACCCCCGAGCTCGTGCTCAGCTCGGCGCAGGCCGCGGGGACACTCGGCGTCCCCGGTGAAAGGGCACTCGTCGTCGGTGGTCCCGGGATCGCCGAGGCCCTCGGCGAGCGAGGTCTCAGCGTCGTGGCGTGCGACGGGCCCGGGGAGAGCGCGGGGTTCAACCTGGTCGTCGTCGGGATCGACCCGGCGTTCGACTACGGCCGGCTGGCACGGGCGATGGCCGCCGTCGGCAACGGCGCGCGGCTCATCGGCACGAACAGCGACGCGACGTATCCGACCCCGGCGGGCGAACTGCCCGGCGGCGGTTCCCTCCTCGCCGCCGTCACCGTGGCGAGCCACGTCGACCCGGTCGTGGCGGGCAAGCCGCACGAGCCGGCAGCCGAGCTCGTGCGCCGTCGGCTCGGACGGGTCGACCTCATGATCGGCGACCGGCTCTCGACCGACGGGGCCTTCGCCCGTCGGCTCGGGGCGGAGTTCGGGCTCGTGCTCTCCGGCGTGACGCCAGCCGATCACGATCCGATCGATCCGGCGCCGGATCACGAGGCGCGGGACCTCGCGCAGCTCGTCGACCTCATCGAGTAAGCGTGCGCGCGCCGTCGTTTCCTGGGTGATCGACGGTACGCTGAGAATATGGAACCAGATTCGGGCGGTAAAGAATCAATCAAAGACAGTGTTCGGCGTTATGTCGAGTCGACCGTCTCATGTTCCAAGATGAGCCGGCCCGAGCTCGAGAGGATCATCGGCGAACTGCTGCGCGGAGAAGGCAAGAGTCGGGAACGCGTCGAGGAGCTCCTCGACGAGTTGCGTGCCCGTTCGAAAAGGAGCGTCGATCGGTTCAGCGAACTCGTCCGCTCCGAGATTCGCCGGGAGTTCGACTCCTTCTCTTCGACGCGGCGCGACGAGATCGGCGAGTTCCTCGAGCGGCTCGTGGCGCTCGTCGGCGAGTACTTCGGTTCGAACCGTGCCGAGCGAGCCGGCACGGCAGGCGCGAAGAAGGCGGCGGCAAAGAGCGCGGCCAAGAAGGCCCCGGCCAAGGGAGCCCCGGCCAAGAAGGCCGCCAGCACTGCTCCGGCGAAGACGGCCGCGCCGAAGAAGGTTGCCGCGAAGAAGACCGCGCCCAGCAAGGCTGCGGCGAAGAAGGCTTGAGCGCCGAGAACACGTCGCGGCCGCCTGCTTTCCCGAGAGACGGGTCCTTGGCGGGTTCGAGAAGGCGGTGCGCTACGGTGCGCGCAGGCCGGCGCGTCGTCGGACGCGTTCCACCGCGAGGATGACAGCATGGGAGATCTTCCGTCGCCCGCCGCCGAACGGCGCATAGCTCTCGTCGTTCACCCGTTCCGATCCGAGGCGGCGGCGCTGGCGGCCCGGGCCCGGGAATGGTGGGAGGGCCGCGGCTACGTCGTCGTCGACGTCGACGAGAAGGATCTGGGCGACACCAAGCCGGCCGACGCGTTCGAGTTCGCCGTCAGCCTCGGCGGTGACGGGACGATGCTGCGGACCGCGCAGTTCAGCGTCGGACGGAGCGTCCCCGTCCTCGGCGTGAATCTCGGCAGCCTCGGCTACCTCGCCCAGGTCGAGCCCACGGGAATGGAGGCGGCATTCACCCGGCTCGTCAGCGGTGACTACCAGGTCGAGGAGCGAATGGTCCTCGAGGTCCACGTCGTGCGGGCCAGGGGCGACGACATCACGGCGTTCGGGCTGAACGAGGCCGGGGTCGTGAAGACGACGCCGGGGCGCACGATCCGACTCGACGTCACGATCGCCGGGCATCCGTTCCTGAGCTACGTCGTCGACGGGATCATCGTCGCGACGCCGACCGGATCGACCGGCTACAACCTGTCGCTGCGGGGTCCGATCGTCTCGCCGCAGTTGCGCCTGCTCATCGTCACGCCGATCTCGCCGCACATGTTGTTCGATCGGTCGCTCGTCCTCGACCCCGACGAGGTGGTGCGGATCGAGCCCAAAGGAGGGCCTCTCGCGGTCGTCGTCGTCGACGGGTCGACGGTGGTTTCGGTCAGCCCCGACGACGCGGTCGAGGTCTCCGGCAGCCCGCAACCGGCGCACATCGTGCGGTTCGGACCGAAGCGGTTTCACTCGATCCTGCGGGCGAAGTTCGGGCTCGGGGAGCGCTAACTGCGGCCGTGCTCGGCGAACTGCGAGTCCGCGAGCTGGGGGTGATCGAGGACGTCGACATCGTCTTCGGTCCCGGGCTGACGGCGATCACGGGCGAGACCGGGGCCGGCAAGACGCTCGTCGTCGAGGCGCTCGAACTGCTCGTCGGGGGACGGGCCGACGCCTCGATCGTGCGCAGTGGGGCTGTCGAGACGACGATCGAGGGTCGCTTCGTCGCCGGCGATGTCGAGGTCGTCCTGGCGCGGACCATTCCGCGCACGGGTCGCTCCCGTGCCGCCGTCGACGGACGGCTGGCGCCACTCGCCGCCCTCGAGGAGGCCGGGCGTGACCTCGTCGACCTCTACGGGCAGCACGCGCACCAGTCGCTGCTGCGACCGACGACCCAACGGTCGGCCCTCGACCAGTTCGCGGGGGTCGACCTCGAGCCGGTGCGGGGGCTGCGCCGCGAGATCGCCGCCTGCGACGAGGAGCTCGCCGCCCTCGGCGGCGACGAACGCCAGCGCCGGCGCGAGCTCGAGCTGCTGCGTTTCGAGGCCGACGAGATCACCGCGGCGGCGATCGTCTCGGCCGACGAGGACGAAGCACTCGCCACCGAGGAGGAGACGCTGCGCGCCGCGGCGTCGCTGCGCGAGTCGGTGACGTCCGCCTACGAGACCCTCGAGGGCGGGGCCCGCCCCGGGGCGCTCTTCGACCTCGGTGGGGCGCTCGAAGCCCTCGGGCGCCACGATCTTCTCGCCACCTATGCGTCACGGTTGCGCGGACTCGTCGCCGAGCTCGCCGATCTGTCGACGGAGCTGCGCCGTGCCGCGGAGACCTTCGAGGAGAGCCCCGAACGGCTCGAGGAGGTGCGGGCGCGACGCCAGCTGCTGCGCAGCCTGGTCCGCAAGCACGGCGACGAGCTCGCCGACGTGCTCGCGGCGGCGAGTCGCATCGCGGCGCGGGTTGCCGCCATCGAGGACACGGACGCCCGCCGCGCCGAGATCGAGGCACGGCGCGCCCGGCTCTGCGCCGAGCTCACGGCGGCAGAGGAGCGCGTCGGCGAGGCGAGGCGCGCCACGGCGCCGCAGCTCGCCGTCATGGTCGAGCGCCACCTCCATAGCCTCGGGCTCGCCCAGGCGCATCTCGACGTCGTCGTCCCGGCCGAGGGGATCGGTGACGAGGTGGAGTTCCGCCTCGCCGCCAACCCCGGCGAGGCGGCGTTGCCGCTCGCCAAGGTCGCCTCGGGCGGCGAGCTCGCCCGGGCGATGCTCGCGCTCCGTCTCGTGCTCACGTCGATGCCACCGACGCTCGTCTTCGACGAGGTCGACGCAGGGATCGGCGGCGCGGCCGCGCTCGCCGTCGGCGCGTCGCTCGCCGAGCTCGGGGCCGATCACCAGGTGCTCGTCGTCACCCACCTCGCGCAGATCGCGGCGTGCGCCGACAATCACCTCGTTGTCGAGAAAGGCGAGGAAGGTGCGCGCACGATCGCCCGCGTGCGTCCCGTCGCTGGTCACGACCGCGTCGTCGAGCTCTCACGGATGCTCTCGGGCCATCCCGAGAGCGAGGTCGCCCGCGAACACGCCGCGGAACTGCTCGAGAAGGTGGGGGCGCGCCGATCGCTGTGAAGGACGCCCCCGGTCCGTGTTGTCGGGGGCCGGTTTCACCGGGAGCGAGGCGCTCGACCGGCCACCGCCGGCGGGTCGACGAGGAGCGCCCGGTCGACGGGGATGCCCCGTCGCCTCCCGGACGTGGGGAGGAGCGATGCCGCAGCGGGCCGGCCGGGAGCGGCCCACGCCGATCCGCACGGGGCCCGGACGCGCCCTGTAGCGTTGCTTGGGCCGACCAGCGGAGGATGGCGTGGTGAAGTTCGTGTTCGTGACCGGGGGGGTGTCGAGCTCCCTCGGGAAGGGACTCACCGCCTCCTCGCTCGGTCGACTGCTCAAGTCCCGTGGTCTGCGGATCACGATGTGCAAGCTCGACCCGTATATCAACTTCGATCCCGGGACGTTGAACCCCTTCGAGCACGGCGAGGTCTTCGTCACCGACGACGGGGGCGAGACCGACCTCGATCTCGGGCACTATGAGCGGTTCATCGACGAGACCCTCTACCGGATCTCGAACTCGACCACCGGGCAGATCTACTCCTCGGTCATCCAAAAGGAGCGCCACGGCGACTACCTCGGCCGGACGGTCCAGGTCATCCCGCACATCACCGACGAGATCAAGGAGCGGATCAAGCGGCTCGCCACCGACGAGATCGATGTCGTCATCACCGAGATCGGCGGGACGGTCGGTGACATCGAGATCGTGCCCTTCCTCGAGGCGATTCGGCAGTTCCGCCACGACGTCGGGCGCGAGAACGTCTGCTACGTCCACCTCACGCTCGTGCCGTTCCTCGCGCCCTCGGGCGAGCTGAAGACGAAGCCGACCCAGCACTCGGTCACCGAGCTGAGAAGCCGCGGCGTCCAGCCCGACGTCATCGTGTGCCGTTCGAATCGCGAGCTGAACGAGGGGCTGAAGCGCAAGATCTCGCTGCTCTGCGACGTGCCGATCGAGGCCGTCATCTCCGCAGTCGACGCGAAGAGCATCTACGAGATCCCGTTGCTCCTCCACGACGAGGGCTTCGACAAGATGGTCTGCGAGACGCTGAACCTCGACGGCCCGGACGTGAAGGTCGACCTCTCGAGCTGGGAGCGGATCGTCGAGCGCATCTCGACCGCGACGGACACCGTGCGGATCGGGATGATCGGCAAGTACGTCGGCCTGCCCGACGCCTACCTCTCCGTCGTCGAGTCGCTCCACCACGGCGGCTTCTTCCACGACGTCAAGATCGCCATCGAGTGGATCGAATCCGAGACCGTCGAGGAGTCGGTCGTCGAGGCGGCGCTCGGCGGTCTCGACGGGATCGTCATTCCCGGCGGCTTCGGCGTGCGCGGGATCGAGGGCAAGATCGCCGCCGCCAAGTACGCGCGGGAGCACGACCTGCCCTGCCTCGGCCTGTGTCTCGGGCTCCAGGTGATGGTGGTCGACTACGCCCGCTCGATCCTCGGGCTCGTCGGGGCGAACTCGCGGGAGTTCGACGCCGCGACCCCGTACCCGGTGATCGACCTGATGGACGACCAGACGGGCGTCACCGACCTCGGCGGCACGATGCGGCTCGGGGCCTACGTCGCCCGTCTCGAGGAGGGGAGCCGGGTCGCCCGGATGTACGGCGAGACGACGGTGAGCGAGCGTCACCGGCACCGCTACGAGGTGAACAACCGCTTCCGCCAGCGTCTCGAGGATCGGGGCCTGCACTGCTCGGGCACCTCGCCCGACGGCCGGCTCGTCGAGTTCATCGAGCTGCCCGGGCATCCCTTCTACATCGGGACCCAGGCGCACCCGGAGTTCAAGAGCCGCCCGGACCGGCCGCACCCGCTGTTCCGGGAGTTCATCGGGGCCTCCGTCGTTCGGGCACGGGCGCGCAACCCGCACCTGTTCGAGGTCGGGCTCGATGTCGCCTCCTGAGCAGGCGTTCCGTCAGGTCGACGAGCGCGAGCTCATCGCCACCTCGTACCTGCGCTTCGTCGAGGCCTCGTTCGTCGATCCCGAGGGCAGCTCCTTTCAGCGCCAGATCGTGCGCCATCCCGGCGCGGTCTGCATCGTGCCCGTGGAGGCGGACGGGACCGTCGTCATGATCCGCCAGTTCCGCGCCCCCCTCGGCCGGGCGATCCTCGAGATCCCCGCCGGCAAGCTCGACGTGCCCGGCGAACCACCCGACGAGTGTGCGCGGCGCGAGCTCGCCGAGGAGGTCGGCCGGGTCGCCGGCCGCTTCAGCGAGCTCGGCTCGTTCTACAACTCGCCGGGGTTCAACGACGAACGCACGATGTGCTTCCTCGCCGAGGAGCTCTCGGCCGTCGAGCGCGCCACCCAGGGGATCGAGGAGCACTTCATGACGCTCGAGCACGTGCCGCTCGACGGCGTCTGGGGGCTCGTCGAGACCGGCGCGCTCGTCGACGCGAAGACGATCATCGCCTGCGCGCTCGCCGCGCGGGCGCGGGCGGCGCGCGACGCCGGCTAGGTCGGGGACCGCGCGACCCGCGGTGGCGCACGAGACCCCGCTCAGCGCCGACGCCGAGGAGTACCTGTCGTACCTCGCGGTCGAGCGCGGCCGCGCCGCCAACTCGGTCCTCTCGTATCGCCGGGACCTCGCCTCCTACGAGCGCTACCTCGCCGGGCGACGGCTCGCCCTCGGTGACGTCACCCCCGCCGTCGTCGACGAGTACCTCGGCGCGCTCGCCGCGGCGGGCCGCGCGGCCTCCTCGCGGGCCCGCGCCTTCGCCGCGATCCGCGGTCTGCACGCCTTCTGTCTCGACGAGCGGGGCGCGGTCCTCGATCCGACCGGCGACGTGGAGGGACCCCGGGTGCCCGAGGGCGTCCCCAAGGCGCTCAGCGAGGCGGAGGTCGAGCTGTTGCTCGGCTCGGTCGTCGGAGACGACCCCCGGGCGCGGCGCGACCGCGCCATCCTCGAGCTCCTCTACGCGACGGGGATCCGCATCTCCGAACTCGCCGGGCTGTCGATCGCCGACCTCGACGCGCCGGGCGGCATCGTCCGGGTGCTCGGCAAGGGCTCGAAGGAACGCATCGTGCCGGTCGGCCGCTTCGCCCTCGCGGCCCTGGCGGCCTGGCTCGGTCCGGGCGGCAGGCCGCGCCTCGCGGCCAACAAGCGGCGCGCCCGCCCCGACGCGCAGGCGATGTTCCTCTCGACGCGGGGACGCCGGATGAGCCGGCAGGCGGTCTGGACCGTCGTCAACACCTGCGCGCGGCGCGTCGGGCTGGCGGACCGGGTCACGCCGCACGTGCTGCGCCATTCGTTCGCCACGCATCTTCTCGACCACGGCGCCGACATCCGGGTCGTCCAGGAGTTGCTCGGCCACGCCTCGATCACGACGACCCAGGTCTACACGAAGGTTTCCCAGGAACACCTCCGCCGGGCGTACCTGGCGGCGCATCCCCGGGCGCGCCGCCGGTCGGTCGGGGGACACGCGAGGTGAGCGCGTCGCCGTCCGGGCGCCTCGTGTAACGGGTCGGCACGCCTGCGAACTATTCTGTTCGCCGTGACCAATGAGGCCCCGACGATCGACTACCGCACGCTGCTCGAGGCTGAGCGCGCGTCGCTCGAGCGTCAACTCACCGAGCTCGGATTCGGCACCGGCACGAGCACCGGGTTGTCGTACGACTCGAACTTCGCCGACTCGAGCCAGGTCACCGCGGAGCGGGGCGAGGCCGAGGCGCTCGTCGCGGAGCTGCGCAACGCGCTGGGCGAAGTCGAGCACGCGCTCGCCAAGGTCGACGCCGGCACCTACGGCAGATGCGAGAAGTGCGGCCAGCCGATCGGCGCCGCGCGGCTCGAGGCCAAGCCGGCGGTGCGCACGTGCATCGCCTGCGCGAACGCCCGACGCTGACGCCCCTTACGTGTCGCTGAGCCACGAGGCGCGCGTCGCGCGCTTTCACCGCAACGGTCCCTGGGCCGTCGCCATCGTCGCCATCCTCGCCCTCATCGTCGTCGAGGCCGACCGCCACCACGCGCTCCACAGCGAGGAGGCGCTGTTCTTCGTCGTCCTCATCCCGACGATCATCCTGCACGAGGTGAGCCACGGCGTCGTCGCCAACTGGTGCGGCGACGACACCGCCAAGCGCGCCGGGCGGCTCTCGCTCAACCCGATCCGCCATGTCGACCCCATCGGCACGGTGTTGCTGCCGATCCTCCTCATCGTGACGACGCACCTGGCGTTCGGCTGGGCCAAGCCCGTCCCGGTCCGCGTCGACCGCCTCCGCCACCCGCGCAACCAGGCCGTGCTCGTCGGGCTCGCCGGACCGGCGACGAACATCGTCCTCGCGCTCGCCGCCGGCTTCGCCTTCCATGCCGTGGCGAACATCCCGCAGCTCAGTCAGCTGGCGATCACCGCCTGGCCGCTCGGCGAGGAGGTCCTCTTCCTGTTCGGGATCGTGAACGTGATCATCGCCGTGTTCAACCTGATCCCGATCCCACCGCTCGACGGCTCCGCGGTCATCGAGTGGTTCCTGCCCCGCGAGTGGCTGCCCCAGTACTACCGGCTGCGGATGATGTCGCTCTTCCTCGTCCTCTTCCTCGTGCTCGTCGTGCCGGGCGCGCTCGACAGCGTCTTCAACTTCGGCACGGAGTGGTGGGGGCGCATCGTCGGCATCGGACCGGTCGTCATCGCGTAGCCCGCGGCCACCGGCCGCGGCCCTCACCGGGGGACGAGGCCGACGGCCCGCTGGGCCCGCTCGAGCGTCACGGCGGCGATCCGCCGGGCCTGGTCCGCGCCCTGCCTGAGGATCTGGGCGAGGGCGCCGGTGTCGCGGGTGAGCTCGACGTAGCGCTCGCGCACCGGGCGGAGGAGTTCCACGACCGCCGCGGCGACGTCGTCCTTCAGGGCCCCGTAGGTGTCGTAGCGGGCCGCGAGCCTGGCGGGGGGCTCACCGGTGGCGGCCGCGAGCAGCTCGAGCAGGTTCGCGACCCCCGGCTTGCGGTCCCGGTCGTAGCGAACCTCGGTCTCGGCGTCGGTGACGGCGCGGCGGATCTTCCTGTCGATCTCGCCGGGCGGGTCGTCGATCGAGATCGTGCCGAGCGGCGAGGTCGCGCTCTTCGACATCTTCTGCTCGGGGTGCTGCAGGTCCATGACGCGCGCCCCCACCTTGGGCAGCTCGATCTCCGGGACGACGAAGGTCTCGCCGTAGGCGGCGTTGAACCGCAGGGCGAGATCGCGGGTGAGCTCGATGTGCTGGCGCTGGTCGTCGCCGACGGGGACCCGGTCGGTGTCGTAGAGGAGGATGTCGGCCGCCATCAGGGCCGGATAGGTGAAAAGGCCGGCGCGCACGGAGGTCTGGCCGCGGGACTTCTCCTTGAACTGCGTCATCCGTCGCAGCTCGCCGTACGAGGCGGTGCACTCGAGGAGCCACGAGAGCTCGGCGTGCTCGGCGACGTGGCTCTGCAGGAAGATCGTGCACAGCCCGGGGTCGAGCCCGACGGCGAGCAGGCCGGCGGCCGTCTCGAGGGTCTGGACCCGCAACTGCTCGGGTGGGGGCGGGCTCACGCCGCTGAGGGCGTGGAGGTCGACGACGCAGAACACGGCCTGGTCGGACCTTTGTCCTTCGACCCACTGGCGGAAGGCGCCGATGTAGTTGCCGAGGTGGAGCGAGCCGGAGGGCTGCACACCGGAGAAGATCCGTGCCATGGGAAGAACTTAGTGGCCAAGGCCAGATCGGACGGGCCGTTCACCCTCCGCGAGGTCGGCGACGGTAGCGTGCAGAGGTGGCCTACGAAGTCCATCTCGACGTGTTCGACGGGCCGTTCGCCCTGCTGCTGCAGTTGATCTCGGCCCAGGAGGTCGAGATCTACGAGGTCCGCCTTTCCGACATCGTCGACGGATTCCTCGCCGAGATGGCCCGCGCCGAGGAGGTCGACCTCGAGGTCTCGACGGAGTTCCTGCTCATCGCCGCGACCCTCGTCGAGCTGAAGTGCCGCCGGCTCCTGCCCGGACGGGACGAGCTCGACCTCGAGGAGGAGCTCGCCCTCTACGAGGCCCGCGACTACCTCCTCGCCCGGCTCGTCGAGTGCCGGACCTTCAACGCCGCCGCGGCGACGCTCGCGGCGCGCGAGCAGGCCGCGGCCCGTTCGGTCCCGCGCCGGGCCGGCGCCGACGAGCGCTTCGCCGCGGTGGTGCCCGACCTGCTCGCGGGCGTGACGGCCAGGCGGCTCGCCGAGGTCGCCCGGCGCGCGCTCGCGGCGCGGCCCGTGCCCGTGATCGGCGACGCCCACGTGCTCGTCGACGAGGTGAGCGTCGCCCGCACGCTCGAGGACCTCGCCGGCGCGCTCGCCGCGCGCGGCGAGGCGAGCTTCCGCGAGCTCACCGCCGGTCTGGCCTCGACGGCGCACGTCGTGGCCTACTTCCTCGCCCTGCTCGAGCTGTACAAGCAGGAGCTCGTCGAGCTCGAGCAGCAGGCGACCTTCGGCGAGCTCAGGGTGCGGTGGACCGGCCGCGCCGACCAGACCCCCGAGGCCGCGGCGCCGACCGACGACCACCGCGGGCTCGACGTGGAGCGCACGCCGTGAGCCCGCTCCCGGACGAGTGGCGCGCCGACGCGGCCGCCATCGAGGCGGTCCTCACCGTCGCGACCGAACCGGTGCCGGCCGGACTCCTCGCCGGGCTCCTCGAGGTGCCCGTCGAGCGCGCCGACGAGCTGTGCGCCGCGCTGCGGCTGTCCTACGAAGAAGAGGAGCGCGGCTTCGAGCTCGTGCGGGTCGCCGGCGGTTACCGTCTGCAGAGCCACCCGGCCTACCGCGGCTACGTCGAGCGGTTCATCCTCGACGACGCGCCACACCGCCTCTCGCCGGCCGCGCTCGAGACGCTCGCCATCGTCGCCTACAAACAGCCGATCAGCCGGGCCCAGGTGGCGGCGATCCGCGGCGTGAACTGCGAGGGTGTGCTGCGACTGCTCACCCAGCGCGGCTACGTGGAGCCGGTCGGCCGGGACGACGGTCCGGGACTGGCGATCCTTTTTGGGACGACCGCGACTTTCCTCGAGCGGCTCGGGCTCGACTCGCTGCGCGACCTGCCGCCGCTCGAAGGTTTCGTGCCGGACGCGGGAGTCGTCGAGGGCCTGGAAAGGGCACTGCGCGCCGGCCCGGCGGAGTGACGAGCGACCCCCCCGAGGGCGTCCGCCTGCAGAAGGTGCTCGCCCGGACCGGCTTCGGCTCACGCCGGTCCGCCGAGATCCTGATCGAGGCGGGACGGGTGACGGTGAACGGGGAGGTCGCCCGGCTCGGCCGGCGCGTCGTGCCGGGGCGTGACCGGGTGGCCGTCGACGGCGTCGCCGTGGGGATCCTGCCCGGGCTCGTCTACTGGCTCGTGAACAAGCCGGTCGGGGTCGTCACGACGGCGCGCGACCCCGAGGGGCGCCCGACCATCCTCGATCTCGTGCCGGCGGAGCCGCGGGTGTTCGCCGTCGGACGACTCGACGGCGCGACCGAGGGTCTCATCATCTGCACGAACGACGGCGAACTGGCGCAGCTGCTTGCCCATCCGAGCCACGGGGTCGAAAAGGAGTACCTCGCCGAGGTGGAGGGCGATCCCGCGCCCGCCGCGCTGCGGGCGCTGCGGGCAGGGGTCGAGATCGAGCCGGGCGTCGTCACGGCGCCGGCGAGGGTGGCGCGCCGCGGACCCGGGGTGCTGCGCATCGTCATCCACGAGGGCCGCTACCGCCAGGTGCGACGGATGTGCGGGGCGGTCGGCCATCCGGTCCGCCGACTCGTGCGGACGCGGATCGGACCGCTCGCCGATGACCGTCTCGCACCGGGGGAGTGCCGCGCCCTGACGGCCGACGAGGTGCGGGCCCTGCGCGAAGCGGCCGGGCCGGGCGGGAAGGGGCGGCGGGATCGGCACTGAGTAGGCTGCGAGGGCGATGGCGGTCGTTCTGCGGGCGGTGCGAGGCGCGACGACGCTTGACGAGGACACCGGGAGCCAGGTGCGCGAACGCGTCGCCGCGCTCGTCGAGGCGATCCTCGCGCGCAATTCGTTGCTGCCGGACGACCTCGTGAGCGCGATCTTCACCGCGACCGGGGACGTGACGTCGGCCTTCCCGGCGGCCGCGGCGCGGGCCGTCCCGGGCTTCGCCGACGTGCCGTTGCTCGGCTGCCAGGAGATGGCCGTCGCCGGGGCGGTGCCCCGTTGCATCCGGGTCCTCGTCCACTGCTACACCGAGCGCGACCGGGCGGCGATCGAGCACGTCTACCTCGAGGGCGCGGCGTCGCTCCGCCCCGATCTCCTCGGCTGAGGACGGCCGCGATGCCGGGGCCGACGGCCGGCGGTCGCGGGCGCGGCGCGCGCCGCGACGGGCGGGTGGCGGGCCGGTCCCGATGAGCGGCGCGGCGCCGCCGACGGCGACGTTCTCGGAAGCCGGGCCCCTGCGCGGCGTGATCCGGGTGCCGGGTGACAAGTCGATCGCCCACCGCGCCCTCATCTGTGCCGCCCTCGCCTCCGGGACGTCGCGGCTGCGCGGCCTGCCCCGGGGTGACGACGTCGCGCGCACGCGCGCCGCGTTGGGGGCGCTCGGTGCCTATTTCGACCGCGAGACGGTCGTCGGCGGGCGGGAGCGGCTGCGCGCCCCGGACCGTCCCATCGACCTCGGCAACTCCGCGAGCGCGGTCCGCCTGCTCGCCGGGGTCTGCGCGACCCTGCCGTTCCGCTGCGTGCTCGACGGGGACGCCTCGGTGCGCCGGCGCCCGATGGACCGCGTCGTCGCGCCGTTGCGGGCGATGGGGGCCTCCGTCGAGGGTGCCGACGGCGGGAAGCTCGCGCCGCTCGACGTGCGGGGAGGCAGGCTCACCGGCATCGACTACACGCCGGCGGTGTCCTCATCCCAGGTGAAAGGGGCGATCCTTCTCGCCGGTCTCGACGCCGACGGGGAGACGGTCGTGCGCGAGCCGGTGGCGACCCGCCGCCACACCGAGGAGCTGTTCGCGCGCTGTGGCGCGGCGATGGACGTCGAGGAAGGGGCGGCGGGCTACGCGGTCACCGTCAGGCGCAGCGCCCTCGTGCCGTTCGAGATCGACGTCCCCGGCGACCCCTCGCAGGCGGCCTTCCTCGCCGTCGCGGCGAGCCTCGTCGCGGGCAGCGAGATCCGGATCGAGCACGTCTACTGCGGTCCGGGGCGCCTCGGCTTCGTCGACGTGCTGCGCCGGATGGGGGCGTCGATCGAGATCGTCCCGCGCGACGCGACAACCGGGGATCTCCTCGTGCGGCACGCGCCCCTCGTCGCCACGGCGATCAGCGGTGGCGAGATCCCCTCGCTCATCGATGAGCTCCCCGTCCTCGCCGTCGCCGCCGCCTTCGCCGACGGGGTGACGACGATCACCGACGCCGCCGAGCTGCGGGTGAAAGAGAGCGACCGTATCGCGACGATGGCCGCCGAGCTCGCCGTGCTCGGCGCCAGGGTGCGGGAGCTCCCCGACGGTCTCGTGATCAGGGGCGGCGGTTTCGCGCCGCACGGCACGGTGAGCTCGCACGGCGACCACCGGGTGGCGATGGCACTCGCCGTGGCCGGGCTCGGCCCGTCGGGTGCGGTGCAGATCGAGGACTTCGCCGCTTCCGCGGTGACGTGGCCCGGCTTCATCGACGACCTGAGGAGCCTCGGGTGCCGGTGATCGCGATCGACGGGCCGGGCGGCGCCGGCAAGTCCTCCGTCGCGGCCGAGCTCGCCACCCGGCTGGGGGTGGCGCGCCTCGACACCGGGGCGATGTACCGGGCGGTGACGCTTCTCGCCTTGCGGCGGGGGATCCCCACCTCCGACGGCCCCCGGCTCGGCGAACTCGCCCGCGAGCTCGACCTCGAGGTCGCCGGACGCGTCACGGTCGACGGCGAGGACGTCACCGAGGCGATCCGCGCGCCCGGGGTCGACGCCGCGGTGAGCGCGGTCTCCGCCCACGCGGCCGTGCGCCGAGCGCTCGTCGCGCGCCAGCGTGCCTGGGTCGCCGCGCGCCGCTCCGGTGTCGTCGAGGGGCGCGACATCGGCACCGTCGTCCTGCCGGACGCGCCCGTCAAGGTCTTCCTCACGGCGGCGCCGGGCGAGAGGGCCCGGCGACGCGCGCTCGACCAGGCGACGGACACGGGCTCGGTCGACCTCGCCGCGGTCGCCGCGGCGATCGCGACGCGTGATGAGCTGGATTCGACGCGGGAGGTGTCTCCGCTCGTGCCGGCCGCCGACGCGGTCGTCATCGACTCGACGGGGCGTTCGATCGCATCGATCGTCGACGAGATCGCCGCGCTCGTCGGTCCCGACCCGGAACCGGCGGGCGGCGCCGGATCGAGACCGGTCCGGCCGATCTCGTGGCGGGTGCGCTGGTTCTACGCCGTCTGCCGTGCCATCGCCGTCGGGGCCGGGCGCCTGTTCATGCACGGGCCGATCGTCGGCGCCGAACACCTGCCGCGGTCCGGCCCGTACCTCCTCGCGCCACTGCACCGCTCGGACATCGACTTTCTCATCGTCGCCCGCATCACGCGGCGGAGGCTGCGATTCATCGCCAAGTCGGGGATCTTCATCAACCGCCCGTTCAACTGGCTGATCGAGACGCTCGGCGCCTTCCCGGTGAACCGGCAGGCGACCGATCGCGAGGCGTTCAACCGTGCTCTCGAGGTGCTCGTCGCCGGCGAACCGCTCGTCATCTTCCCCGAGGGGACGCGCAACGCGGGACCGACGATAGGCCCGACCAGGGAGGGGGCGGCGTACCTCGCGCTGCGCGCCGGCGTGCCGCTCGTCCCGATCGGCCTGGCGGGAACGGACCGGACGCTGCCGCGGGGCAAACGACTGCCGAGGCCGAGCCGTGTCGCCTGCGTCGTCGGCGAGCCGATCATGACCGGCGTCGAGCACCACGCGACCGACGGCCGCACGAGGGTGCCGCGCTCCGCGGTCCACGCCCTCACCGAGGAATTGCGCGGGGCCATCCAGGCGCTGAGCGACGAAGCCGCGTCGATCGTCGCCCGGCGCTAGGGTCTCGCCCCGACCCGCGGGGGCTCGCCCGGGGCGGCTGGCGGAAAGGAGAGGCTGTGCACGTCGTCGTGACCGGAGGTTCCGGGTTCATCGGCCGCCACGTCGTGGCGCGCCTGTTGGTCCGCGGCGATGACGTCGTCGTCGCCGACCTGCATCCCTTCCCGAGCCCGTCCGTCGCCTGCGTCGTCGGCGATCTGCGTGATCCCGGCGTCGTCGCGCGGGCGCTCGCCCCGGGCACGGACGCGGTCGTCCACCTCGCGGCGATCACGTCCGTGCTGCGCTCCGCGCAGGAGCCGCACGCCGTGTTTCAGACGAACGTCGACGCCACCGAGCTCCTCCTCGAGCGCTGCCGCGCCCTCGGCGTCGGCCGCTTCGTCTTCGCCTCGACGAACGCCGTCGCGGGCGACGTCGGGGCCGGCACGATCGACGAGAACGTGCTGCCGCGCCCGCTCACCCCGTACGGCGCGACGAAGGCGGCCGCCGAGATGCTCTTCTTCGCCTACGCCGCGAGCTACGGGTTCACCACCGTCGTGCTGCGGTTCACCAACGTCTACGGCGCCGGCATGCAGTCGAAGGACAGCGTCGTCGCGCGCCTGATGCGCTGCGCCGTCAAGGGCGGCACGATCCAGATCTACGGCGACGGCGAGCAACGGCGCGACTACGTCTACGTGACCGACACCGTCGCGGCGGTCGAGATCGGCCTGGCGCTCGGCCGCGCCGAGACGCTGACGATCGGCGCCGGCCGGTCCGTCTCGATGAACGAGCTCTGGCACACGGCCTGCGCGGTCACCGGGGTCGAGATCGGCGCCGAGCACGTCGCCGCCAAGCCCGGCGAGATGCCGGCGGTCGTCGTCGACACGAGCCGCGCCCGCTCCCTCGGTTACGCGCCGGCCTACGACCTGCGGGCCGGCCTGGCCGCGACCTGGGAGGACTTCCGCGCGAACGGCGCGGGTCGAGCGGACTAGCCGGAACGCCGCGCCCGGCGTTCCCGCCACCAGGTGCGGAGGACGACGCGGGTGAAGCGGTAGCCGTAGACGAGATTGCCGCCCTTCTTCGAGTGCCCCGAGACGCGGGCGAGCATCGTGACCGGTCGTTCGGCGTAGCGCGCCCCGCCCATCACCGCTCCGATCAGGAGCTCGGACGACTGGTACTGCGGTTCGGCGAGGGTCAGCCGCAGGGGAAGGTCCGCCCGCATCGCGCGGATCGGGTTGGCGACGTCGGTCACCTTGGTGCCGGTGAGCGCGGTGATGACGACGGCGAAGAAGACGATCCCGAAGTTGCGCACGATGTCCGCCGACTCGGTGTGACCGAGCCGGCGCGATCCCGTGACGAGATCGGCCTCGTCGGTGAGGACCGGGCGCAGCACGACGGCGAGGTCGGCGGGGTCCGACTGGCCGTCGGCGTCAGCGGTGACGATGTAGCGCGCGCCGTGCTCGGCTGCGACCCGGTAGCCGAGCCGCAGGGCGGCGCCCTGGCCGCGGTTCACCGGCGCGATGACGGCGTAGTGGCCGGACTTGCGCACGATCTCGGCGGTGCCGTCCTCCTCGCCGTCGATGACGACGAGGAACGAGATCGGCTCACCGCAGAGCTCGGCCGGCAGCGCGTCGAGAACGCGGCCGATGTTCTCCCGCTCGTGGTAGGCGGCGGCGACGACGACGACCCGGGCGAACTCGGGGTCGCCGTGGGCGGCGTGGAACTCGTCGAGCGCGACGGAGTCGACGAGCTCGTCGACCGCCTGGCGCCGGCGGACCTGGCGGGGGTTCATCGGCGCGCGGCCGCACGACGAGGCGGTGGCGGATGCGGTGACGTCATCTCGTCGACGACCGGTCCCGGGACGCGTCCGGCGAGCATGACGGCGGCCGGCACCTCGTGGTCCTCGGCCGCGGGCGGCTGACCCGTCGGCGGGAGGCCGAGCGCAACCGCGGCGGCGGACCACACCGCGCGGAGCAGGTCGCGCAGTTCAGGCGGGGGAGGGAAGTACTCCTCCTCGGCGACGGTGGCGACCACCTCGACGCCTTGGCGGGGGGCGAGGCGGCGGACGACCTCGTCGACGAGCCGCTCGGGAGCCGAGGCGCCGGCGGTGACGCCGACGACGCCCGCGAGGTCGTCCGGCAGCTCTTCGGCCGAGTTCACGCGCAGCACCCGCGGACATCCCGTCGTCGCTGCGACGTGGGCGAGCGAGACGGTGTTCGAGGAGTTCGCCGAACCGATGACGACGACGGAGTCGCACCGTCCGGCGATCGCGCGCAGCGCCGCCTGGCGGTTCGTCGTCGCGTAGCAGAGGTCGGAGCGTCCCGGCATCCACAGCTGCGGGAAGCGCTCCTTCGTCCTGGCGGCGATGCCGGACCACTCGTCGTGCGGCAAGGTCGTCTGCGCGAGCAGCGCCACGGGGGAGCCGAGGCTGCCGAGGGCGTCGACGTCCTCCTCGCTCTCGACGAGCCGCACGGCGCTCGGCGCGACGGCCATCGTGCCGATCGCCTCCTCGTGGCCGGCATGACCGACGTAGACGACGGTGTAGCCCTTCGAGGCGCGGACCTTCAGCTCGTGGTGGACCTTGGTGACCAAGGGGCAGACGGCGTTCACGACGGGGCGGTTGTGGGCCGACGCGGACCGCTCCACCTCGGGCGCCGAGCCGTGGGCGGAGAGCATGAGCGGCGCCCCGGGGGGGACTTCGTCGACGTCGTCGACGAAGACGACGCCCTGGCGCGAGAACTCCTCGACGACGAGGCGGTTGTGGACGATCTCGTGGTAGCAGTAGACGGGCGGCTCGAAGACCCGCACCATCCACGCCAGGGCCTTGATCGCCATCTCGACCCCGGCGCAGAAACCGCGCGGCTCGGCGAGCAGCACGCGGTCGACCTCCACGGCGCTCAGGCTAGCGAGGCCGCCAGGTACGCTAGGCGGATGGCGTTTCCGCAGGTCGAGAGCGTCGCGCCCGCGTCACCGGCGGAACTGGCCGGGGTTGAGGTCGGCGACGAGATCCTGGCGCTCAACGGGTCGGTGCTCCGCGACGTGATCGACTACCACCTGCTCGCCGACGAAGCCGTCGTCGCGCTCGAGCTCGGTCGGCGCGGCACGACGATCGAGGTCGTGGTCGAGAAGCACGCCGGCGAGCCGCTCGGCATCGCCGTCTCCTCGGCGATCTTCGACCGGGTGACGACGTGTGACAACCACTGCGCTTTCTGCTTCATCTATCAGCTCCCGAAGGGAATGCGGCGCAGCCTCTACGTGAAAGACGACGACTACCGGCTGTCGTTCCTCTACGGGAACTTCACGACGCTCACGCGTTTCACCGAGCTCGACCTCGAGCGGGTCGTCACCGAGCGGCTCTCACCGCTCTACGTCTCGATCCACGCGACCGATCCCGAGGTCCGGGCACAGCTGCTGCGGAACCGCCGTGGCGCGACGAGCCTGCGCTGGTTGGCTCGTCTTCTCGACGAGGGGATCGAGGTTCACGGCCAGGTCGTCGTGTGCCCGGGCGTGAACGACGGCGCCGTCCTCGAGGGCACGATGGCAGGCATCCTCGAGCGGTACCCCACGCTCGCCTCGGTCGGCGTCGTGCCGCTCGGCGTGAGCAGGTTCTCGCGCGAAGCGACGATGCGGGCCCACTCGTCCGACGAGGTCGCCACGGTCCTCGACACCGTCGCCGCGTGGCAGGAGCGCTGTCTCGCGGCGCTCGGTCGCCGGCTCGTGTTCGCGGCGGACGAGTACTACCTGCTCGGCAGGCGGCCCTTTCCCGCGGCCGCGGCTTATGAGGGTTTCCCCCAGCACGAAAACGGCATCGGGATGGCGCGCGCCTTTGCCGAGGCGTTCGCGGCGGGGGCCGGTCGTTCGAGCCGGCGGGCCGGGGGCTTCTTCCGTTCCGTCGACGGCGCGCCGGCCCTCGGCTACCGGGCGCCGCGCGCCGCCGGCCCGGGCGGCGGGGCGTCCGGCGGGGTCGGCTCCGGCGCGCACGAGCGGCCGGTGACGATCCTCACCGGCGCCTACGGCCTGCAGGTGCTCCGGCCGTTGCTCGACGCAGCGGGCCACGGCGACGTGGAAACCGTCGCCGTCGCCAACACCTTCTTCGGCGGGAACATCGGCGTCACGGGGCTGCTCACCTCCGTCGATCTCGCCGACGCGCTCGCACGCGTGCCAGCGGAGCGGCGGGTCCTCATTCCCGAGGTCTGCCTGTCGAACGGCCGGTTCCTCGATGGGGCGGTGCCCGGGGACCTCCCGCGCGCCGTCGAGTTCGTCCCGGAGGACGGGGCCTCGTTGCGTCGGGCGCTCGTGGGGGTCCGTGTCGCGCGCGATCCCGTGGAGACGGCGGGGACCGCGCGATGAGCCGAGGGGCGGTTGAACCGGCGGAGAGACGGCCGCAGCCGGCGCGCGGGGCCGGTCGTCCCGACCGGTTGCCGGTCGTCGTCGTCGCGGGACGCCCGAACGTCGGGAAGTCGACGCTTGCCAACCGGATCGTCGGGCGGCGCGCCGCCATCGTCGAGGAGCGCCCCGGGGTGACCCGTGACCGCCTCGAGCTCGAGACGTCCTGGAGCGGGAGGAGTTTCGTCGTCATCGACACCGGAGGGGTCGTGACCCGGGGCGCGCCGCTCGACTTGTTGGTGAGCGGCCAGGCGCGGACCGCGGTCGACCAGGCCGATGTCGTGCTGTTCGTCGTCGACGCGACGACGGGGATCACGTCGGAAGACGAGGCCGTCGCGGATCTGCTCCGCAAGAAGGACCGGGCCGTCATCGTCGTGGCGAACAAGGTCGACTCCGCCGCCCAGGAGCCGGCGGCCTGGGAGCTCGCGCGCCTCGGCCTCGGGGGTCCGATCGCGGTCTCCGCCCTGCACGGACGGGGCGTCGGGGACCTCCTCGACCTCGTCGTGGCGCGGTTCCCCGCCGCCGCTCCCGGCCGCGAATCGGGGGATGAACCGGGTCCAGCCGGTGCCGAACGGGTCGCGGGATCCGATGACGACGCCGGCGTCGTCGCCTCCGTGACGATCGTCGGGCGTCCGAACGTCGGCAAGTCGACCCTCTTCAACCGCCTCGTCGGAGCGGAACGCGTCGTCGTCCATGACGTGCCGGGCACGACCCGCGACGCGATCGACACGATTGTCGAGACCGACGAGGGTCGGATCCGTTTCATCGACACGGCCGGACTGCGTCGCAAGTCCCGGATCGAGGACGGTCCCGAGTACTTCTCCCTCGTCCGTTCCCTCGCGGCGATCGACCGGAGCGACCTGGCGTTGCTCATCATCGACGCGAGCGACGGGGTGACGCACCAGGATCAGCGTCTCGCCGAACGGATCGACGCGGCGGGCAACCCGATCGTCGTCGTACTCAACAAATGGGATCTCCTCTCGAACGAGGAGCGCCTTACCGTCGCCACGGACGTTGCCGATCGGCTCGGGTTCCTCGGCTACGCACCAGTCCTCCGCCTCTCCGCGTTGAGCGGCAGGGGAGTGCGCCGCCTGCTGCCTGCGCTGCGCGCCGCCATCGACGCCTACCACCGGCGGATGCCGACGGCGGCTCTCAACGAGGCGATCAAGGCGATCCAATCGGCGCAGCCGCCAGCCGGGTCGCGGATCCTCTACGCGGTGCAGGGGGCGGTCGACCCGCCCACCGTGACGATCTTCGCGAGCCGTCGTTTGCAACGCGGTTACCTCCGCTACGTGGAGCGGTCGTTGCGCGAGCGCTTCGACCTCGGGCCGACCCCGATGAAGCTCCGCGTTCGCTTGCGCGGTTCCTGAAGCGCTCGCGGCGCTCTGCGGGCACCGGACGTCGAACGCGCTTTGCAGGGATCTCCGGACGCGGAACGACGCGTCGGGCACGCAAACACAGGGCTCTCTCGCCGCACCCGTCGCGTCGCCGGGCCGGCGAGCCAGGTCGTCCTCCACGATGGATCAATCGCGGTTGAGAAGGTCGAAGCACTCCTTCGCGGGCAGCGGTTTCGAGAAGTAGAAACCCTGGGCGCAGCGGCAGCCAGCGCGGTCCAGCCATGTGAACTGGCCTTTCGTCTCCACGCCTTCGGCGATGACGGTGACATCAAGAGCCCGGCCCAATTCGAGGATCGCCGAGGCGAGTCGCCGCGCCGACTCATCCTCTTCCAGGCCGCTGACGAAACTGCGGTCGATCTTCAGGATGTCGACGTCGAATCGTCGGATGCGCCCGAGTGAGGAGTAGCCGGTTCCGAAGTCGTCGATCGCGAACTTCACCCCGAGCCTGTGGAGAGGGTCGAGCACCTGGTGGACGAGTTCGATGTTCTCGACGAAGGTGGTCTCGGTGAGCTCGAGCGTGAGGACCTTCGGATCGAGGCCCGACGAGTCGAGCGCCTCGGTGACCGTCTGGAGCAAGGATCCTGTCCGGATCTGCTGCGGTGACACGTTGATCGCGATCTCCCACGGCGCGTCCGGCCGTTCCCTGTTCCAGGCGCTCACCTGGCGACAAGCCTCGCCCGTTACCCATTCGCCGATCGGCACGATGAGCCCGGTTTCCTCCGCGACCGGGATGAACTCGTCAGGTGAGACCAAGCCGCGGTCCGGGTCGATCCAGCGAATGAGTGCCTCGGTTCCGACGAAGCGGCCCAGTTTCAGGTCGATGATCGGCTGGTAGTAGAGGACGAACTCGCCTTCTGTCAGGGCCTTGCGCAGACCCGCTTCGGCGTTCGCACGCGCCAGCGCCTTGAAGCGCAGCGTTTCGTCGAAGACGAACGAGCAGTTGCCCCCGTCCGCCTTGGCCTGGGTGAGAGCGAGCTCGGCGTCGCGAATCAAGCGCTCCGGAGGCTCGTCACGGCCGCTGAGTGCGATCCCGATGCTGACTGTGATCACCGCTTCCTCCGTGTCGAGCACGAAAGGCCTGTCGATCGCTGCCCTGACCTCGTTCGCGAAGGCGACCATCTCGAGCGGGTCGACGACGGCTCCGCGCAAGACGATAAACGTGTCGCTCTCCAGTCGGCCAACGGTGTCGGTGCGCAGGCTGCAGCCGACGAGACGCCGTCCGAACTCGGCGAGCAGCTGGTCTCCGAGGGCGCGACCGAAGGTCTCGTTCACAGCGTCGAAGCGGTCGAGGTCGACGATTACGACACCGGCGAAACGGTGGCGGACGCGGGCCCACTCCACTTCTTGGCCGATCCGGTCGACGACGAGCCTGCGTGTCGGGAGCGAGGTCAACGGGTCGTGGAGCTCTTCGTACGCGAGTTGCTCCTCCACACGCCAGAGCTCCGACTCGTCGAGGAACTGCCCGAGGATGGCGACGACGGCTCCGGAGTCGTCGCGGATCGTCGTGGCGTAGAGGCGGCCGGGAACGACATGGCCGTCGGCGTGGATATACCGCCTCTCGAAGGAACAGCGGTCGAGGGCGCCGGAGACCAATTCAGAGGCGAGGCGACTGAACTCCGCGACGTCGTCGGGGTACATGCGATCCGCGATCTTGGTGCCGATCAATTCAGCGCGGGAGCAGCCAAGGACCTCGGAGAAGGCGTCATTCACGAGCTGCAGCCGTCCGTCAACGTCAATCGTCGCGGTGGGAATGGGACTTTGCTCGAAGAGCGAGTGCACGAAGCGCGTCGCGCGCTCGCGTTCTACCTCAGCTTTCTTCTGCTCCGTGAGATCGAGGATCTGCGCTATGAAGCCGACGAGTGTTCCCGAGTCGTCGTGCAACCCAGTGGTGTACATGCGCGTCGGCACGACATGGCCATCGCCATGGAGCAGGCGTATCTCGAATTCGTGGCTGTCTCGAGATCCGGCGAGATACTCAGCGCGGCCTTGCTCCAGTGCGCCGACGTCGTCGGGGTGGACATGATCTGCAAACGCGGATCCGACCAGCTGATCGCGCGAAAAACCCGAGAGGCGAACGAGCGTGTCGTTGACCGTCGTGATCGAACCTTGCAGGTCGATGGCCGCCGCCGCGATGAAGCTCTGCTCGAAAAGCACGTGCGCGAAGCGTGTGGCGTGGCGGCGCTGTTCCTGAGCTCGTCTCTCTTCCGTGAGATCGACGGCTTGCGCGAGGAGCGAGACGAGTGATCCCGACTCGTCGCGCATTGCCGCGACGGAGACACGAGCGGGGACGACATGTCCATCGGCATGGAGGTACCGCTTCTCGTTCACGAAGGTCTGCCGGGTGCCCGCGAGAAGTTCGCCGAAGATTTCGTTATCCCGCGCGACGTCTTCTGGGTGGGTGATTGTCACCAGCGCCTTCAGGCCGAGCAACTTCTTGCGCGTATATCCGAGCATCTGGACGTAGGCATCGTTCACCCAGAGCGGACGGCGGTCGGTGGCGAGAATCGCCGTCGCGATCGGGCTCTGGTCGAAGGCGAGCTGCGAGAAACGTTCCGCGCGCCGGTGTTCCGCGTCAGCGCGCCTTTGCGCCGACAAGTCAACGGCTTGCGCGAGGATTGCCAAGATCGAGCCGGACTCGTCGCGAATCACCGCGGAGAAGAGACGTGCCGGAACGAGGTGTCCATCCGCGCGCACGTACTGCTTCTCGAGCTTGCAGGCTCGCCGGGTACCGGCGAGCAGTTCGCTGAAGAGCTTGTCGTCTCGCGCCATGTCGTCGGGGTGCGTGACCTCCGCGAACGACCGCAAGTTGACCAGTCGCTCACGCGAGTAACCGAGCATGCGTGCGAAGGCATTGTTCACCCAGAGCGGACGGCGGTCGATGGCGATGATCTCAGTTGGAATCGGGCTCAGATCGAACGCACGCTGCCAGTGGGATAACCCACGCTGCCGCTGAGATTCTGCATCATTCGTGTCAAGGACCGGGAACGAGCCCTGGGCCAGCGCATGGCGCCCCGTGGTGATCGTGTCCTCGACGGCGTCCGTCACGCTTGAATCGCCCGCCATCGCCCGCCCGGCAGCGCCCTTCTCGCTTGGCTCCGCAGGCAGGGCTAGCGACCGTGCCGTCCCGGTGAGTCCGACGACCCGGCCGTCTTCGTCGCGTACCGGAGACAACGTTGCAGATGTCGCGATCTGGTTCCCCGGCTTGTCGAGACGAAGACAGGTGCAGCCGTCGATCTGATCACCGGTGAGGATGCGGCGCATCTCCCGACGGAAGTTGGAGGAGAGATCGCGAGGAACAAGGATCGAAACGTCATTGTCAATCATCTCGTAATCGGCATAGCCGAATAGGTGCTCCGCTCCGGCATTCCAGGATGTAAAGACGGCATGAACGGAGCGTCTCTTCGATGATCCATCGGATCCATCGATGACGGCCGAGAAACGTGCTTCGTCACTGCCCGGCGACGCGCTATGAGATGCTCGTCGAATGACTAGCGACGCGCCGAGCAGCGCCCCGCGACGATCGTGAACCGGGGAGAGCGTCATCAAGGCTTTCATGCGGCGGCCGTTCTTTGCCCGCGTGAACGACTTGAGACGTTCTGTCCGTCCACCCTGGCTGAGCCGGTCGAGACCAACGTGCAGCCTGGATGCGCCTATGGGGCCGAGAATAAGTGAAGTGTCGCTGCCGAGAATCTCCGTCTCGGAGTAACCGAGCAGGACCTCAGCAGCGGGATTCCACGCATCTACCATGGCGTCGTGGGAGAGTAGGACGAAGGCTTCGTCAGACGACCTGGCGATTACCTTCAACTGTTCGAGCTGGGTATCGGCCATTCAGTTCCGTCCTCATCCAGACATCTGCCAACTATGTTGCCATTCAGAACAACGCCATCAACGCTGCGAAGCTTTCAATTTCAATGAACTATTCTAGCCCATCAGAATGTGCCTTAGGGCATGTCATGGCGCACCAAGAGGGCGAGCGTCAGGAACGATTGCAAGAAACCTCACGGCGAACTCGGTGCAGTTAGGAAGATCTCGCGTTCGCCCGATGTTGATGCGAGTTCATGCCAAGACACAGGACTCGAGGGTGTCGCTACGGGAAATCCTGTTGGATGGCGACCAGTCGGAGGAAAGGATCGCGGCGGTCCAACTCGGTACGGGGCCGTCACGCGACCAGGGGCGCAACCTGGGACCTCGCCGGAGCGAAGCGTCCCCCCGTGGTGAGCATGTGCCAGATGGACCCGGCGAGGGTGCGGGCGAGCTCGACCCGGGCGACCTGGCCGCCCGGTTGCGGCCGAGGCGGGCCCTCATCCCGCGTGGCCGGCTTGGAGAGCGGGTGGCTACAGGCGTGCCGCGACGCCTCGCTGAGGGCCCGGGGAGATGGGTGGGCCCGTTCTTGCGAGGGAGCCCCGGCGGTCGCTCCCGCAGGTCGCGCCCGCCGGCGTCGATCCCACCGTCGAGCTCGGCGCCGATCGCAGTGGGGCCGCGACGGTGCCGCCCACGGCTCGGGATGGCGGGCCGGCCGAGAAGCTGGCGGGCGACCCGCCGAACAGGTCCGAGACCGGACAGGGCTGCCCGAGGGCGAGGAGGGTCACCGGCCCGGTTCTTTCGCGCGACCCGGTGGTGGACGAGGTGGAGACGAAAGCGGGCCGCTCCCGTTCGGCGCGCCCGCCGGCTCGGCGACGAGATCTCCGGCACGAGATCGCGCCGGCTGAGCCCGGCGGGGACCCGAGCGCCGGTGCGGTCGGTCCTGCCGGCGAGGGTGCACGGCCCTTCACCGGCGGCGTCGGCGATCGCCACGTCCCAGCCCTGGAGCTCGGGCGTGCCGGGGACGAAACGGGCGCCGTGCATCGACCCGGTCACCGCCCAGGCCCTGTCTCCGAGGCGGACGACGTCGCGGGCGAGACGGGCCAGCCCGTCGGCGTCGGGTGGCGAGGCGTCGACGGCGAGAGTCTGGCCAGACTCGTTCCTGACGTGGACGTCGAGGCGGCGTCTTGACCGATCCCGTCCGACGTGCGACGTGGCGCAGGGGCCTCGATCGGCGTGGTTCCGGTGAGAACCCAGGTTCTCACGGGGGGAGCTCCTCCTTCAGGGCATTCAGGTACGGCGGCCCCGAAGATCGCCCAGGGGATTTGGTGCACACCGACTGATACCGTCTGGGTTCATCCGTGGGTCATTGTTCGGTGGCTGCTTCGACTCGAAGACGCCGGTGGACTGGAACCGATGGGTCGAGGCGGGCTGTGGCGCAGTTTGGTTAGCGCGCTTGACTGGGGGTCAAGAGGTCCCGGGTTCAAATCCCGGCAGCCCGACTGGTAGGCCCTGATCCCATTCAGTGGACCACGTCTCACGACCACGTGGCTTGGGGTTGGGGCGAGCACGGTGCGTGAAAACCTGGCGAAAGCTGTGTGACCGACCCGGGGCCTGCGACCTCGTGCTCTCAATGGGCCGCATTATTGCGTCGTCGACAGGAAACCCACGGCACAGGAAGGGGCCAGGGAAGCCAGCGCCTCGTTGGGACGGACGGTCCGCCACTTCCTTGTCCCACGCGAAGTGCCGACTGCTGGGAGCAGCCGAGCCGCCGCTCCTCAATAATCGCCCCCGAAGTCTGCTGATCACTTGGCCGCTCGTTTCAGTCCTCGGCGGTCCGCTTTCTCGCAGGTGTCCCTTGCTCAGGGGCTCGGTGTCCGCATCTTCGTGGCCGTTACGGTAACAACTTGAGGTGGCCGATCGATGGTGGACTCGTTACGACCGCTCATCCCTCTGGTTCCACGGTGGCATGCCGAGTCGCTGCATCCACAACGCTTCTCCCGCCTTTGCCAGCTCCGCCGACATCGTTCGACACGAGACCGCGAGCACGTAGCCGGTGCGACCGCGGAGGTCTATCTGGTCCTCGACAGGGCGGTGGTCGGCACTTCCTGGCTCGTACTCACCAACCCCTCAACAACGGCGTCGATGTCGGGGGAGCCTCGCTGTGGCCTACGAGCGCCGCTCACTCGGCGTCGCCTCGTGCTTCGGTTTCGACCAGTAGGCGCACTTCCTCACCGAGCACACCACCGCGGCGAGCCTCCTCGACCGACTCATCCACCGTTCCATCGTTGTCCTGACAGCCGGCGAGAGTTCTCGGATGAGCGAGACGCGGGAGAAAGGAGGCGGCGCGAAGAGTCCCTGATCACAGCGCGAGGAGTGGAGACAAATTCTCGGCCAAAACCGGGGACTTCAAACTGGCCGTTAACAGCAGCTGGAGTTTGTGGGCGCTCATACGAGATAGTCTCCTGCTCGTGCAGTCTTAAGTTAGGATATAAGAAAAGTCTCGAGGACGTGGTGCGTTGACCTTAAGAGGTAAGGCCATAGTTGGTGACTTGCGGCGTGTGAACCGTAGCGTCATGTTGCGGCCCTTGTTCCTCGAAGGACCCCTCAACCGAGTTGACCTTGGTCAGCTCACGGGTCTGAGCAGCGCCAGCATCACCAACCTCACGGCGGCCCTGTTGGAGGAGGGCCTCATTGTTGAGGTCGGTTTCGAGCAGTCTGACGGTGGCAGGCCCCGGGTCATGCTCCAGGTGAACCCGGAGTTCGGTGCCGTCATCGGCGTGGAGATCGGCGAGACCGGAGTCCGGGTGGAAGGCTTCGACTTGATGCTGGGGGTCGCCGGTGTCGCCGAAGTAGGCCTGCACCCACAGCATCACGACGCTGATATGACCATCGAAGAGACGGTGAAGGCCATCGAGAAGCTGCAAGCTCAGCTCATCGCCGAAGGCTGTCGCTTGCTCGGAGTGGGCATCGCGGTCCCGGGGATCGTCGAGCATCGGGTCGACGACGCACGGGTCCACGCTCCGAGCATCGGTTGGTATGACGTGCCCCTCGAACGCCTGGTGCGAGAGCGCATCGGGGCTCCGGTACTCGTTGAAAACGGGGCCAAAGCGCTAGGACAAGTGGAGATGTGGTTCGGTGCCGGCCGCGGCACAAATCACGCTGTGATCACCCTTTGGGGCACAGGGGTCGGTGCGGCCATTTTCACCAACGGAACTCTTTACCGGGGCGCAGCCTCGAGCGCGGGGGAGTGGGGCCACAGCTGCATCATGGCGGGCGGAAGACGCTGCCGCTGCGGAGCCACCGGGTGTCTCGAGGCCTACATAGGGGCAGAGCCACTCCTTACTGCCTGGCGAGAGGCGGACCCACAAGCAGCCCCCTTCAGCGACCCCGACGAGGAGGGCTGGGCAGACCGGCTCCTCCAGTCGGCGGAGTCGAGCGGAGCGGCCGCCCGGATCCTCGAGGAGGCGGCGAACTATTTCGGAGTAGCCGCCGCTAACCTCGCCAACCTGTTCAATCCTGAGCTCATTGTGATCGGTGGCTGGCTCGGACTGAAGCTCGGTCCCACCCTGCTCGCCCGAATTCGGGAAGTGATGCGAGAACAAGCCCTCGACTACCCAGCCAACTGCGTCAGCATCGAGCTTGGACGGCTCGGCGAGGATGCTGTTGCACTCGGGGCATCCGCCCTGGTCGTCGACGAGCTGCTTTCCAACGGTGGCGTCCCGCTGTTGGTGGGAAAAGGCAAGTTGCAACGAGCGCAGCTGCTCTAACCGACGGGTAATTGCCCGCTTCGGGCGAGTTCGCCATACCAGTGCCCGCTGTCTTTGACGACGCGCTCTTGTGTGTCGAAATCGACATAGACGATGCCGAAGCGCTTGGAGTACCCGAGAGCCCACTCGAAGTTGTCGAGCAGCGACCACACAAAGTAGCCCTGCACGGGCACACCCTTCTTCATTGCCTGGAGTACCTCGTCGACATGGGCCTCGAGGTAGGCGATCCGCTCCGGATCGTGTACTAATTGACCGTCGCGGCGGTCGTCGAACGAGGCGCCGTTCTCGGTGACAAAGAGGCTGGGCAGCTTGTAACGCTCGTGCACCTGCTCGAGGATGAAGCCGAGCCCCTCGGGACGGATGATCCAATCCATCGTCGTCCGCGGTGCCCCCGGCTCCTTGAACTCGGCAAATCCCGTCCACTTGGTGGCGTCGTGGCGGACCCGGTAACCGGCGTAGTAGTTGATCCCGGCAAAGTCAGGAGGCACGAGCAATGCCGCCATGTCGTCCTCGTATCCGCTCGGCAGGTAGGGGCGCAGACGCTGCTCGAGCTCAGGGGGGTACCTCCCGTACACGAGGGGCTCCAAGAAGAGTGGGAAGTTGTGCCAAGCGTGTGCCACCTCGGTGGCGGTTATGTCTGCTTCCGATTCGCTTGCCGGCCAAACCGCGGCGTTATGCAGCGCGATTCCGACCGACAATCTTGGGTTGGCGGCCTTGAGCGCGGCCCGGCCAGCCACATGGGCCCGCAATTGATTGTGGATCGCATCGCCAGCGGCGTAGATGTTGCGGAGGCCAGGGGCGTGTGCTCCGACCAAGTGCCCTTGTTCCGCGACCACGAACGGCTCGTTCAAGGTGGTCCACCATCTGACCCTGTCGCCGAAGGCGGTCGCGACTACCGAGGCGTACTCGCCGAACCAGTCCGCCACGTCGCGGTTGGACCATCCGCCACGTTGCTGCAGGGTGGACGGGAGGTCCCAATGGAAAAGCGTCACGAAGGGCTCGAGGCCGGCGGCCAACACCGCGTCGACGAGGCGGTCGTAAAAGGCAAGCCCGGCCGGGTTCGTCTTGCCAACCCCGCCGGGCAGGATCCGAGGCCATCTGATGGAGAAGCGGTATGCGCCGAGACCGAGATTTCGCATGAGTTCGATGTCTTCCGCGAAGCGGCGGTAGTGGTCGCAGGCAAGGTCGCCTGTCTGGCCGTCGTAGGTGGTGCCCGGGGTATGCGAAAACTCGTGCCAGATGCACCGTCCCGCTCCGTCGGCCATTGGTGAGCCTTCGATCTGGTAGGCGGCGGTGGCGGCACCCCAGTAGAAGCGACTGCTGGGTTCTGAGTCCGGAATCGTCATGTGAACCTCGTCATTGTCTTGTCTTCCCAAGCCACCGACGGATACCCGTGGCGGCGAACAGAGTTGAAGTCCATCGCGGCCTCAGTCGTACAAGACGCATCGGACACGGTGGGCGGCTCCCACCTGGTTGAGTTCGGGAAGCGTTTCTCGGCACCGACTCTTGATAAAAGGACAGCGCGGGGCGAAGGGACAACCCAGCGGGAGCTCGGTCAGGTCCGGGGGGTCACCTCTGGCCTCGAATTGCGTTCCCTGTCGGCGCTCGTTCTCGGGGCTCGGCGCGGCTCGGCGCAGGAGCTGGGTGTAGGGATGCTTGGGTTCACCCATGACCTCCGAGGCGGGACCGATCTCTTGGATGCGGCCTGCGTACATGATGGCGATGCGGTCGCTCATGTAGTAGGCCGCGCCGAGGTCGTGGGTGATGAACACGAGGGAGAGCGACCGGCTGCGTTGCAGGTCCAAGAGCAGGTTCATCATCGTGAGCCGGATCGAAACATCGAGCATGGATGTCGGTTCGTCGGCGAGGATGAGGCTGGGTTGTGCCGCCAGCGCCCGGGCGATGCCGACCCGCTGGCGCTGGCCGCCGGAGAGCTCATAGGGATACCGGAAAAGGAAATCCTCGGCCGGCACGAGGTCGACCTGGTCGAGCAGCTCTACCACCGCTTCGCGTTCGGCGTGGCGCGGAACGAGACCGAACGAGCGCAGGGGGCGCGCGACGCTGTAACGGACCGAGTGGAGCGGGTCGAGGGACGAGTAGGGGTCCTGGAAGATCATCTGCACCTGTCGGCGGTGATCGCGCAGCCGGTGCCTGTTAGGCCGCCGCGGCAGTGCCCGCCCTCCAACGAAGACTTCCCCCTCTGTCGGCCGCTCGAGGAAAGCGACCGCTCGCGCGAATGTGGTCTTGCCCGAGCCGGACTCACCCACCAACGAGAGAACCTCGCCCTTCTCAACAGAAAGGCTCACCTCGCTGAGCGCACGCACGACCTTCTTGCGTCCGATCCGGCCGACGGAGTAGTTCTTGGTGAGTCCGCGCACCTCGAGTGCGGGGCGGGAGCCCTCGTTCGTCTCCACTGGCAGGCCGAGGGTGCTAACCATGGTCGGCCGCCCTCTCGCCGTAGAGGTGGCAGACCACCCTGTGGTCGGCACCACGCCGCACGGTGGGCGGTTCGACCGTCTCGCAGGTCCCGGCGATCATCTCAGGACAACGAGGCGCGAAGGAGCACCCTGTGGGCGGGTTTCGCAGGTCGGGTGGCTGGCCTGGTATGCCCTCGAGCCGCTGGTGTGGACCGCCGAGCGGGGGGAAACAGCTCATCAGAGCGGTCGTGTAAGGATGGCACGGCTTGTCGTAGAGCGCTCGAGCGGATGCTTCTTCCACCACCGCGCCGGCGTACATGATCGCGATGCGGTCGGCGACCTCGACGAGGAGCGAGAGGTCGTGGGTGATGAACACGATCCCAAAGCCGAGCTCGTGACGCAGCTCGTCGAGGGACTGCAGGATCGAGCGCTGCACCACGACGTCCAAGGCTGTCGTGGGCTCGTCGAGAAGGAGCAGCTTCGGCCGCAGCACGATCGCGAGAGCGATCACGGCGCGCTGACGCATTCCGCCGCTCAGCTGGTGGGGATAGGCGTCGAAGAACCGGCGGGGGATCTTGACGAGGTCGAAGGTCTCCTCGGCCTGCTCGCGCGCCTCCTCCGACGAGTGGACCCCGTGGGCGGCCATGGCGTCGTGGAATTGGTCCCGGATTCGCATGATCGGGTTCAAGACGTTCATTGAGGCCTGGAAGACCATTGAGATCTCCGTCAGGTGCAGATGTCGTAGCTCATCTGCTGAGAGGGAGGCGAGGTCGGTCCCCTGGTAGCTCACCGAACCCGAGAGCACCCGCCCAGGTGGATCAAGGAGCCCGCTGGCGGCGAGGGCGAGAGTGGTCTTGCCACATCCCGACTCTCCGGCGATCCCGACGATCTCGCCGCCGGCGACGGTCAGGCTCACCCCTCGAACTGCGACGACCGAGGGTGGCAGCTGCCACCCGTAGCCGATCGTGAGGTCGGAGATCTCGAGGAGGGGTGGCATGTCAGTCCCTCCTCAAGCGGGGGTTGGCGATCTCGTCCACGGCGAAGTTGAGCAGCCCCAAAGATGTGCCCAATAGAGCAAGGCAGAACCCCGGCGCAAGGAGCCACACCCACGCCCCAAGCAGGATGGCGCTACCCTGCTGGGCCCAATAGAGCATGGTCCCCCAGGTGATGTCGTTGATATTGCCGAGGCCGATGAACTCGAGACCGGCCTCTGCCAAAATGGCGTACAGGGTTGCCCCGAAGAAGTTCGAGACCATGATGCCGAGCATGTTCGGCACGACGTGGGCGAAGACGATGTGCGAGCGGTTCTCACCGGTGACCCGGGCCGCCTGGACGAAGGGCCTCTCGCGCAGGGCAATTGCCTGTGACCGGAGCACTTTGGCCCCCCATGCCCAGCCGGTGATCGTGATCACCGCGATGAGCATGAGGAGGCCCCCGCCTTGCAGGTACGCGGCCAAGATGATGAGCAGCGGGATCGAGGGCAGCACGAGGAAGACGTTCGTAACCGCCACCGCCACCATGTCGAACGCGCCGCCGACGTAGCCGGCGAAAACCCCCAGCACTAGCTGCACCAAGCTGATCAGGACACCGGAGACCAGCCCGACGAACAGGCTCGCCCGCGCCCCCCAGATCAACTGAGAGAGGATGTCCTCACCGTTTTCTGTGGTTCCAAGAAGGTGGCTCGCGCTCGGGTGGAGCAACGGGGTGAAGTTGATGTCGCTCGGCGAATAGGGAACGATCACCGGCGCCAGCAGAGCAACCAGGCAGAACAAGGCGAAGATGAGCGCGCCAGCGACGGCGCGGCGGTTGTGCCGGAGGGCTCGCCAGTTCACTTGGCCGATTCCATGCGTATGCGGGGGTCGAGGAACATATACAAGACGTCGGCGAGGAAGCTCGCCACCAGCACGGCGAGCGTGATGATGAGGAAGATCCCCTGCATCAGGGGATAGTCCTCGTTCTCCACTGCATTGAGCAGCATGAACCCGATCCCTGGGTAGGAGAAGACAATCTCAATGAAGACTTGACCGCCGACGACGACGCCGAGGGCCAAGGCGAGCTGGTTGAAGACCGGCAGGACGGCGTTGCGGGCTGCGTAGTGGTAAGCGACCGTGCGATCACGCAAGCCCTTGGCCCGCGCGAACTTGACGTAGTCGTCGCCGAGCACGGTGAGCATGTTGTTGCGCATGAGGAGGATCCACATGCCCATCGATATGAACGCCAAGGTGATCGCGGGAAGGGCGGCGTGGCGGATCAGGTCGACGAACCCGGACCACGAGGCGATTCCCGCACCGGGGTTTAGGCCATAGCCGATCGGGAACCAGCCGAATTTGAAGGCGATGAAGTAGAGCAGCATGAGGGCTATCCAAAAAGACGGCAAGGCGCCGAGCATCAGACCGAAGGGGACGAGGGCGGAGTCGACGAGCGATGCCCGGCGCCACCCCGCCGTCCCACGCCGCCAAGCCGCCACCATCCCGAGTGTCGTCCCGAGGAGGAAGGCGACGATGGTGGCGAAGCCGACCAGCCCGAGAGTCCACGGGAGGGCCTCACCAATCAGCGTGCTCACGTGCGCCGGGAAGAACGAGAAGGAGATGCCGAGGTTCCCGGTGAGGGTGTGCCCGAGATAGTCGAAGTACTGGCCGAGCTCGCCAGTCTTGGTATTCAAGCCGAAGTTGAGCTCCATGATGCTGATCGCCGCTGGACTCACCGTGCCTTGGTAACGGGCGAACATCGTTTCCGCTGGGTTGCCAGGCATGAGCCGGGGCAGGGCGAAGTTCACCGTCAGTGCTATCCAGCAGGTCAGCACCAGGGTGCAAAAGCGCCGGACCAGGTATCGCACGGGTGCACCTCTCCTATTCCTATCGCCGCCCCGACAGCCAGGGAGCGACTCACCGTGACGGCGAGCCGCTCCCTGGCAGCCTTCTTATCAGCGCTCCGACGCGCACGCCGGGGCGGGTCTGCTTAGCCTATGAATTCAGGTGCACGTAGGTGTACGTCAGCATCGAACCTTCCGCGTCCGACGCGCTCCCGTCGTTATAGGGGTTAGAAACGCTCGGGAACCCGGTGAAGGTGCGGGTCTGGTAGACGAGCCAGTTCCCCCGGCCGCTGATCGCCACCACCGGAACTTCGGTCAGAACTTGCTTCTCGATCGCCTGCATGTCGGCCATCTGCACCGAGGGGCTGCTGGACGAGGCGTAGCTCGCCAGAGCGTTCGTGATAGTCGGAGAAGTGAATCGCTCATAGTCGCCGTTGGCGACCTTGCCAATGGGCGCATTCTCTGACGGCGAGAACAGGTAGAAGTACTGGCCGTACGGCGTCGGGCCGTTCCCGTTGCCCCAACAAAGGAGGAAGGTGAACTTGCCTAGGCCGAAGTCACTGGAGTACGTCGACCATACCTCTTGCTGCACCGTCGCGCTGATGCCGAGGTACTTCAGCTCGTTGGCGATGTTCTCGGCCTGCGAGATGTAGTCCGTCCAACCTGGCCCTCCGATAAGGACTGTGTAGGTCGGGTAGACGACTCCCTTCGGCGATTCGAGCCGACCGCTCGACGACCACTTGTACCCTGCAGCTTTCAGAATTGCCCTCGCCGTTTTTACGCTATGGGTCCATTCCAGGCTCTTCAGCGAGCTTGGGAACCACGCCTTGACCTGACCCGGAACGAGCGCCGCCTCCATTCCACCAGTCCCTCCCGGAAGCGCCCCGAAATACGCACGCTGAGCGAGGAACGTGGGGTTCATGTCGTAGGCGACCGCTTTGCGGAAGTTCACATCGCTGAACGGCCCCTTCGCCATGGTGTTTATGTAGAGGTAGTTCATGTCGGCGATCGGCCAGAAGATGTGGTTTTCCGGGCTCTGGGCGAGGAAGGTCGCCTTGGGGTCGGTGATGGCATCGTACGACATGTCGACGCTACCATTTTCCAGTCCGAGCTCAGCGGTCGTGTTCGAATCGGCCGAGCTAAATACCACCTCGTTGATGTACGGCTTCATCCAAGAAAGCGGGTTCTTTGTGTAGACGACCGAGGTCGTCGAGAAGGAGGTTTCCGTGAACGGGCCCGTGACGACCGGGGTGGTGTTCGCATAAGTCGCAGGGCTCGTGATGCTCGCCCAGATGTGCTGGGGCAGGATATCCGTCTGGGCCCCGTCCGTGCCGTACAAGATGGCGACTTGTTCGGGCGTGTCCGGCGTGGAGAATTTGAACACCACGGTGTTCGCCGACGTCGCCGTTACCGACTTGAGGCTACTCTTCCAGATCGAGTTGAGGTCGAGGGTCGGGTTAGTCTTCAAGTAGTTGAACGTGAATGCCACGTCCGCGGCTGTGAACGGCGTTCCGTCACTCCACTTCACCCCTGAGCGGGTTGTGACGTCCAATTCCAAGGGGCTCTTCCACGTGAACTTCGTCCCGAGCATAGGGGTATACGTGCCGGTATACCCATTGACATAAAAGAGCGATTGGTAGAGGCAACTATGTGTCCCGGGCGCTGCCGAGGCCGAGGCCACATACGGGTTGAAGTTGTCGGCAAGCGTTCCCCACGCTTGCGAGGAGTAGAAGGTCCCACCTGGAGTGATCGTTGTCGCTGGCCTTGTAGTGGCCGCTCCCGTGCTGGCTCCCAGGGAAGGGAGGAAAACCAGCATCAACGAGATCCCGGCACCGGCGAGAATCGCCCCGAGCCATTTTCCGTTTCTGTGTAGTTTCATCTTGTCGCAGTTCCTCCGTTTCAGCCATCTTGTCGCAAAGCGACACCCGTGACGACGTAGGAGTGTCCTATTTCTCGCACCTTAGCTTTTACCGCGAGAAAAGTCTAGGGCCGGGATGAAACCCGCGTCCGGTGAGTGTGATCAGGTGGCTTCTAGGGATCCACGTCGCGGACAGACGGCTGAAGCGCGCCGCTCTCGGTAAGGTGCCGGTGGCGAACGTATTCGTCCAGCTCGTCGGTATGGTGCTCGCTGCAACGCTCGTCGGCTGGCTGGTCGCCGGGCGCGAACCACGCGCCATCGCGAGCCAGCCGATCGAGTGAGGCGACGAGATTGCGTGGCGGAGGAAAGCGCGGACAACGCCCATAAGGGTGTCGCCGGCCGGACCGGAAGAAAGGAACGAGGCATGCTAGTGGTGCGACCCGGGATTGATCTGGTGGAGCTTTAGGGTTCCGCGGCGCACCTTGTCGATGATGTCGTCGGCAGCCCTGTGCCAGATGAATGGCTTACGGTCGTCGTTCCAGTGCTGGGCCTAGATCTCCGTCGTGTCTTCGAAGCTCTTCCGGTGTTCCCTTTCCCTTGCATTTCTGCGTCCAGCCTCGTCTCTGCCCCGCTTAAAGCGCTTCGCACTTTCGGTGGGTGAGTATGACCCTGGCGCGCGCGACTGATACCGAGTCAAGAGGAGTGGAAGCTGGTCCGCCAACTACACGCCAACTACGGGCACTATCAGTCATCCTGTGCCACACGGTATCGCCCAGCAGGAAACGGCCACGGAGCTGGCGCGTTCCGCCACAGGGCGGCAGACCACGACACGACGAACATGACTGGGGGTCAAGAGGTCCCGGGTTCAAATCCCGGCAGCCCGACGAAGAAAGAGCAGTTCAGGGGCACTTGACGCAGCGGGATATCCAATCTCGATCGAACTCGGGAGCTGAAGTAGCAGCTAAGTGACGTCAGAGCAACGTCAGAGCTGCGTCTCAAGCGCCGCGCGTTGACGAGTCGGGAGAGAGCACCGAACGGCGCGAGTGGCGCGCTCAGGTGCAGGCGCTGGTCGATGACGAGTAGCTACTCCGTGGCCGCGGCCTCGACGCGGCCGTCCTCGTTGGCACTCAGCGTGCGGCGCAGGTTCAACATCATCGCCGAACCGGCGAGCGCCAAGAGTCCGATGCTGATCGGCCACCAGCCGCCGAGGCGGTCGCCGAAGTAGATCGCCGCGATGGCGGGCGCGATCATGCCCGAGAGTCCCCAGGTCAGACCGAGGGCCGAGTTGTAACGGCCGCGCAGGTGCTCAGGCGCGATCTGGTTCACCAGCGCCGAGCTCGTGGGCGTAAGCATGGTCTCGCCGAGGGCGAAGATGACCATCCCGACGCAGAGCGAGACGATCGTGACGGCGACGGGCAACTTGAGCGCCACGTCGAGCAGCACCCAGAAGATGAACCAGGACACCCCGGTAAGAGCCATCGTGCGGGTCCGGCTGCGCCCCTCGATACGGTTGAGCACCCAGAGCTGCGCCAGCACGATGGTCGAGGTGTTGAAGAAGAAGATGACGCCGATCACGTGTACCGAGAGTTTCAGGTTGTTCACCACGTAGAGGCTGTAGCCCGCCTCCTGGGACCCGTAGCCGCCGACCAAGAGGACGAGCGAGGCGAGCACGATCTGTACCAGGCGCCGGTCGGCGAGGACGTGGCGCCACCCCTCGGCAAGCTTTTCTGGGTCGTCGTGGTGGACCTTGACCGGCCCGCCGTGCGCGCGAAGTGTGAAAAAGAGCATCCCGGTGAGAGCCGTCACTCCGGCGTTGAGGAGATAGAGCACGGTGAAGCTGAACGGGTGGTGCAGGTCGACGATCGACGCCGAGATCAGCCCGCCGAAGCCGATGCCCAGGTTCACGAGCATGAAGTTGAAGCCGAAGGCCCGCTGGCGGTGCTCTTCGGGAACGAGTCGGCTGAGCAGCGTGCTGCCGGGACCCCAGCCGGCCCCGCCGAAGACCGCGATCGCGAGACCCGCGGCAAGGGCCATTGACCGAGTGTGGGCAAAGGCCCAGAACACGAGCGCGCCCGCGCCGGTCGTGTAGCCGAGGAGTGCCACCGGTACCGGGCCGAAGCGGTCGATTGTCGTGCCCCAGAGTGGGCTCGTCGCGAGTCCCGCGAAGGCGCACAGCGCGAGCAAGAGCGTCGCGAAGCTGTCCGAAAACCCCCGCACGTTGTGCAGGTACACCACGAAGAGCGAGAGGGTGAGCCCGTTGCCGATGCAGCCGAAGAACGTGCAGAGGTAGAAGCGGCGCAAGGTCGCGTTGATCGTGGATCGAAAGTCCGCGGGAACGAGGGTGTCGATGAGCTGCACGAGACGAGCAGGCTACTGCGAGCCGGATCTGAGCAGTTCAGAGTGACGCTGCCGGACGAAGCGCAAGCGCGAAAGACGCCAGTGCTAGCAGGGTGCTAACGGAACCTCAGGCACGAGTTGACGAACTGAGTTACGAGGATTGAGCTGCCGCTGATTTGACGGACACCTACCCTGAGTTGGGCGCTACCCAGCTCGGAGAGGAGTCCACGTGCCCCGTCCCACCCACCCGAGTTTCACCGTCGTGCCGTCGAGCTCGCCCGTGAGCGTGCGAAGCCGATCGCGAAGATCGCCGAGGATCTCGGGATCTCCGAGGGCTGCCTAAGGAACTGGCTGCACTAGGCGGACATCGACGAAGGTCGTCGCGAGGGTCTCACCACCGACGAGCGCAGCGAGCTCACCCAGCTCCGGCGCGAGAACCGGGTGCTCCGCACGGAGAAGGAGATCCTGGGGAAAGCCGCGGCCTTGCTTGCCGACGAGAGCAACTACCGCTCGCGCTGACCTTCGCGTTCATCGAGGCGGAGAAGGCCAACTACCCGATCATCGTGCTCCGCCGGGTCTTCGGGGTCTCGACGAGTGGCTACTACGACTGGCGCGACCGACGTGAGCACCCCGCTCCCCGCACCGCGGCGAACGAGGTGCTCACCGGCGTCATCACCGAGATCCACGCGCAGTCCCGCGGCACCTACGGGTCGCGCCGCATCCATGCCGAGCTCCGCCTCGGCGAGGGGATCCACGTGGGGATCCGTCGCGTCGAACGCCTGATGCGCGCAGCCGGCATCGAGGGCGTCTATCGACGGCGCAAGCACTGGACGACGAGGCGTGACCCGAAGGCGGCGCTCAACGACGACCTCGTCAACCGGCCCGACGCACTCTGGGTTGGTGACGTGACGGAACATCCGACGGCGGAGGGCAACGTCTACCTGGCGACGGTGATCGACGCGTACTCACGGCGTGTCGTCGGCTGGTCGATCGCAGATCACTTCCGTGCCGAACTCGTCGTCGACGCCCTGCAGATGGCGATCTGGCGGCGCCACGACCGCGATCCCGGGAAGGTGATGCACACCGACCACGGCTCCACCCACACGAGCTGGGCCTTCGGCCGGCGGCTGCGCGATGCCGGCGCCTTGGGCTCGATGGGCAGCGTCGGCGACGCGCTCGACAATGCGCTGGCCGAGAGCTTCTTCGGCACGCTCCAGCTCGAGCTGCTCGACCGCCGGCGCTGGCAGACCCGAACAGAGCTGTCGACCGAGATCTTCGACTGGATCGCGGTGTTCTAAAACCGAACCCGTCGCCACAGCTCGCTCGGGATGATCTCGTCGATCGCCTATGAAAAGCTCCACACAGAGAGAACCAGCGCTGCCTGATCTCACAAGCTTGGTCCAGGATCAGGGGACACATCAGGTGGTCCACTTTTTGGGGTTTAGGTCAATCTGCGGAGGCATAGACCAGCGTGAGCGTCGAAGGGCCGGGCTTCTCACCGACTGCAGAAACAACAGTGTCACAGGCTTCGGCGAGCTTCGGTTTCCGGGTGCTGAACTTCGACGTCGAATCGAACCGCACGTATCGTAGGAACCACAAGCGGACCACCGCGTGATCACCTGGGCTTGATAAGTTTCGACAGATGACGGCCGTTGGTGGCTCTTCGGGCAGGATGCAATTGAATTTCGCAGCAGCACGGCTGGACCTTCGAAGGCGAATCGGTCGGCGATAAGTTAACCAACGCGCCTTCTCGCGACGAACGAATGGATCTGTGGAGTGTGTGTCACTCGTCTCGCGAACTGCATCGAGTGCTGTGCGACGGCCAGCAGTTCTGTTCGATCGTCATGTTCGGGTTTAAGGAAGATCCCCGTGATGATGCTCATCGGAGGGTGCAGCCGTTTCGTTTGTACTGGAACTAACTGCCGGAGAGCACGTGACGACGCGATCTCCGAACAGATGATCTGAAGCGCTCGGATGGCAAGCACTGTTGTGCTACAGGATGACGTCCGCTTTCGCGCCTCCGGTGATGAAGCTGGCACTCCCATCGGTGACCGGAAGTTTCGCCCAGATGTCGAGGGACTTCGGGCCATAGCGGTCGGACTTGTCGTTCTCTACCACGCAGGAGTGACCGCGGTAAGTGGGGGCTACATAGGAGTCGATGTCTTCTTTGTGATATCGGGCTTCGTCATCACTGGGCTGCTTCTACGCGAACGCTCAGCAACGGGAAGTAACCGGATCGCGGCATTCTATGGCCGCAGAGCAAGGAGAATCCTGCCGGCAGCAACCTTGGTAATAGGGGCTACTGTGATCGCCTCATACCACTGGTTGGGATTTGTCAGCGGAGCCCGGGTGGCGAGCGACGCACGAGCTGCTGCGCTGTTTGTGGCGAACTTCCATTTCGCACAACTTGGGACCAACTACTTAAGCTCCAATCAGCCGCCGTCGCCTCTCCAGAATTTCTGGTCGCTTGCTGTAGAAGAGCAGTTCTATGTTGCTTATCCGGCGCTCTTCATACTTATCGCGGTCTCGTTCAGTCGGCGGCTCAATTATCAGGCGAGGCTGGCGATCATGCTTTGCATGGTCATCGCTGGTTCATACTTATGGTCCATCGTGCAAACGAACTCGAACGGAACAGTGGCGTACTTTTCGCCGTTCACGAGAGGGTGGGAGCTGGCTCTCGGTGGTCTGATTGCTGTCGCAGGGCCGGTCTGGAAGAGGGTGCCCAGGACACCAGCGGCAATCATGAGTTGGGTCGGTGTTGGGGCGATCTGCTATGGCGCCGTTGAATTCAACCAAACGACTCCTTACCCAGGATCGATTGTCGCTATACCCGTCGTCGGAGCCGCGCTTGTTATCGCCGGAGGCACCCCAGTTCCCCGGTTCGGAGCCGAGGTATTGTTACGAGTGCTCCCCTTCCAGTGGCTTGGGAAGCTTTCATATTCCCTGTACCTGTGGCACTGGCCGGTACTCATCATTGCTGCTCAGCAGGCTGGAAGAACGTTGCCGGTCGGCGACAATCTGGCGTGGGTGGCACTCGCAATTGGACTTTCGATCGTGACGTATTTCACCGTGGAGAATCCTGTTCGTCACGCGCGCGTTCTTGTCCGCCATCCACTGGCCAGCATCGGAATAGGGTCGATACTGGTAGCCACGTCTATACTCGTTCTGACAGTTGAACTCCATATCCATCCCTAGGAGAGTTTCCATGAGGTTAGAGTCGCACCAGGGAATACTTACGATCGGAGCCATGGTCCTCTTCGTACTTATGGCATGCCCGCGGGTGGCAGCTAGCACGAAACCTGGCGGGTCGAGCCCAACGGCAGCGACGAATGCCGCCGTTCTCGCTGCCGTGAAGGCGGCCCAGTCAATAAGGACGGTGCCAGCGAACCTCACGCCTAAGCTAACAAATACTAACGATATTGAGAATCTGCTTCTTGGTGGCATATGCCCAAAGGCATATAAGGCTCCTAAGGTCGGACTGGACGCGCTTCATTTTGGTGAGTGTACCTATGGTAATCCGCGAGGACGAAATCTCATGGTCATGTTCGGAGATTCGCATGCTGGAATGTGGCTTACGGGAATGAAGCTTGCCGCTGCCCGCACCGGATGGCGAGTTCGAATCTTCTATTTTCCTTCGTGTCCCGCTCCTGATTTGACGTTCTATAGCTCGCAGACGAACAGTCTTGACACGGGGTGCAACACGTTTCGGACGGATGCGATCCGCGCGATCCGGGCGCTTCATCCGAACATGATTGTGGTATCGAGCGCGAGCTTCTCGCAGGAGGTCAGCCGCGGGGTATACGCCACGTCAAGGCAGTGGGAGACTGGATTGAGTAAGACGCTTGCTCTGCTTAGGATGCCGAAGATCCGGTTGGTCGTCCTCGGCGATATCCCAATTCTGTCCCAAGACAGTGTGTCTTGTCTTGCTGCTCACACGACTGCGGTCGAGGACTGTATGACTCCCCTCGCTGTCGCCGAGCACGGTGTCTATATCTCGGCAGAAGAGCAGGCGGCCAGGGCGAACGGCGCGCAGTACATCGCGACTGCACCGTGGATTTGCTCTCGACTGTGCGTTCCCATCGTTGGTCACCTTCGCGTCTACAACGACCAATATCACATCAGCGCTGCCTACTCGACCTACCTGAGTGGAGCACTCGAGAGCGCTCTCAGTTTGTGAAGTGCGAGCCGGAAGACGTGATACGTGTCTGAAGGTCGCCAAGCCCTGTCAGTCACGCCGCGGTGTGCAGTCATCCGGGATTTCCGCGTCTGTTGCGCGAACGTCCTGGTAGCTGGGCGTAACGCGCAGTAGTTTCCCCTGCGCGTGAAGCTTCGGGCTGGTCAGGAGACTTTGGCTCTTTCCCAGGTGGTGCCCCCGACGCAGAGTGCGTCGAAGATCCGTCGCTGCAGTGCGCTCGGCCGGTCGACAGGCTCGATGGCACGCCCGGCGTGGTGCAGTTGATGGAGGCGGATCTTGCCGAGCTCCGCCGGCGCCCGGCGCGGAGTCATCGTCTGTTTGGGTAGATCAGGATCTGTCACCCCGTCAGCTGCAAGGTCGTTGCCCATCACTGCCTCGATCACCGCGGCGATTATGACGGGGCGATGCGGGCGCGGACGCGTTCCTCGAGACGGTGATGGACGGGACGGAGCCCGAGGAAGTCCTTCATCACGCGGAAGCGCTGTTCGACGGCCTGCGCCATCCGGTAGTGGCGGACGACGTCAGTCGCCGACGCCTCGTTGGCGGCGAGCGAAGAGGTGAGCACGTAGCGACCGGCGAGGAGGTCTTCCTTAAAGACGAGGGTCTTCTCGTCAAACACTGGGTAAAGACGCCCTGACGGGTCGTCGTCGCAAAGCACCGCGCCACGCCCGAGTCGCGGAGGATCCGGTTTGTCGCGGCGTCGATCTTGGCGGGGTCGACGAGTCGTTTCGCCCACGCGCGATCGACGAGCAGAATGGACCGCTGCTCGGTGCGGTCGAGAAGCTCCTCTCCTCTCCGGTTGTCTCGGGCCTGGCGCTTTTCGGAGTGGACCACGACGAAGTTCCGGCCGGAGCGCATCACCTCACAACACGAGGTGCCCGGGATACCCAGCAGACTCTCCCAGCGATCCCAGCCCACGCTGACCGTCTCGGTGAGCACCGCCGCGGCTCAGCGTCGTGGTGGAGGCGCGTCGCGAGCACGTGGTCGAAGCCGGCCTCGCGCACGTCGGCGAGGTTCTGCTCGGAGATGAGGCCACGACCGGCGACAAGGGCGATCTTGCCCACACCAAAGCAGGCCTCGTAGTCGGCCATCACCGCGGAAAGCGTCGTTGAGTCCCTCGTGTCGCCCGGGAACAGGTGGTGGGCAATCGGTATGCCGTTGCCCGCCACGAGGATTCCGATCACGGCCTGGGGTCGGCCATACCGGTGGTCACGGCTGTAGCCATAGGCGCGGGAGGAGCGGTCCTCGCCCGGGCCCCGAGACGTCTCGAGGTAAGTGGAGGTGAGGTTCGTTAGGCGGCCCGCGCCCACGGATGAATGTGGCCGCCGCAGCTAGAACGACAGCGCACGTCGGTCCCAGCTCGTCGGTGTATGCCTCGATGAAGGCAATCCGGGAGTGATCCTCAACTGCGGCATCGAGGTGCTGAGCCGAGGAGTTTTGGCTCGCCGGTGCAGTCTTGTCCACATCCTCATCGTGCAGGGCGAGCTTCTGCTCACCCGAGCCGGCGACGACCACGTTGTGCGTTCGAGCGGGTCAACCAAGCGTGGGAACAACATCACTGAAAGTGGCTAACCGGACACTGTGAGTGGTCTATCTGTGTCAGTTGTCACTCTCTGTAACTGACTGGTTGAATCTCCTTATTGAACTAGCCTGTGCCAAGAAAGGACGTGCGAAATGGGCTTGTATATGTCTGTGCTCGTGACATTCCTGGGTAGACCATGCATCCATGGGGAATTGGGGAGCGCACCGGAACCACGTACCGTGGCAACACGTAGAGTGGTCGAAGTTCGAGACTGCGTCAGCCGTTCGCCACCACCAGCGGACTTGGGTGGGCTACAAGGGACGGTGGCTCGGCGGAGGGAGTGGCATCGCGGCAGCGGTTGTCGTCGCAGCTACGCAGATCGTTGCCGGCGGCGCCACCGACGGTGCGGCATCCATGTCCTCCATCCGGTCGAACCTAGATTCCTCTGTGCAGCTGGTACATCGCGCGACGAAGACAACTCAGAAGGCGAAGATCGCGGCGGGTGCCAACGCTTCTCTCGCCAGAACCGCGGCGAACGTGCTGTCTGTCGCGCATTCCAGTCGGCTTCGGACTGCGGCGATTAGACCCCCAAGGATCATTTCGGAGCCAACGAACGTGACGGCCGAGGTTGGCGCTACAGCGAGTTTCGCCGCTTCGGCATCGGGCACGCCGAGGCTGACGGTCCAGTGGCGATTCTCGACCAACGGTGGCAGCACCTGGAGGGGTGTTTCTGGCGCGAACGACTCCGTCTACTCGCTCATCGCGTCGAAGTCAGAGAATGGCGAGGAATTCCGCGCCGTCTTCACGAATTCAGCGGGCTCCACAACCTCAAACGCCGCGACGCTCGCAGTGACGAGCGGGACAACCCCTGCCCCTACGACGACTGACCTCGTGCCGGCACCCACGGCAGGTGCAACTGGCCCGGCGCTTGGAAATTCTGACGCCGCACCTTCGACCGCTAATCCCGCGCCCACGACCACAACCACAATCCCCGCGACCACGACCACGACCACGACCGCGACCACGACCACGACCACGACCACGACCACGACCACGACCACGACCCCCACGACCACGACCACGACCCCCACGACCACGACCACGACCCCGGCACCCTCGCCGACCGACCCGACGGGCGGAATGCGATTGGCATTCAGCTCTAGCTTCTCGGGCTCGTCGCTCGATACGTCACAGTGGGATACCTGCTATCCGTGGCTGCCCCAGACTGGTTGTAGCAACACAGGGAACGACGAACTCGAGTGGTACCTGCCTTCGCAGGACCAGGTTTCGAACGGGGTGCTGCATCTCGTGGCATCCGAGACTCCCACTGCCGGAGCCGACGCGAGCGGCGCACCAGAGACGTACCCGTGGCGCTCGGGCATGGTGACGACTTACAGCTCCTTTGACTTTACCTACGGCTACATTCAGGTCACAGCGCAGGTGCCGAGTGGCACGGGATTGTGGCCAGCCCTGTGGTTGCTGCCCCAGAGTGAGGCATGGCCACCGGAGATCGATTTCGCTGAAGGCTGGGAAAGCAACACGTTCTTGAACCGCTGCACTTTCCATTCGACGAATGGAACAAACGACACGAACACGTACCAGTCGCCATCCGACCTCTCGGTTGGCTGGCACACCTACGCCCTTAACTGGAAGCCTGGGTCGCTTACCTGCTACGTCGACGGCGTCGCCACGTACACCTATACCGGGAGTGACGTCCCCGACCAGCCGATGTACTTTCTCGCCGATCTCGCGGTCGACGGGAGCGGTCCGCCGAATGCAAGCACCCCGACCACCGATTCGTTCAACATCCAGAGCGTCGAGATCTACCAGAGCAACAACGGCTGAGATTCATCGGTTTGGATTCTGGACGAGAAATAGTCGAGTTCGGGCGGTAAATGCGCATCGTCACGGAGGAGTACGGGCCTGATCGTGAACGGATCGGCTAGCGCGACCAAATTGATGGGACCAACTCGTGATGTGAGGGCCCAGCTGACGGGGAGGATGTCCGACACGCTCGCCCGCGGGGAAGCGGATCGTTTGCTCTTCTGCGGAGCGGTGAAGGGCATGGTCCGACTCCCTGAGATCGACCTACTCGCGGTGGGGTCCGCTGAACAGGACCAATAGTCCATCGTCCGACCTTTAGGATCAAGATGTCGAGGTGCCGGTCCGCCACGATCTTGATCAGCCAGGTGTTTTCTGGATCGAGAGCTTCCAATCGTAAGGGGTCGACCTCGTGGATCGGAGGCGGCTGATGCGTCACCAGCAGTCGCTTTGGCCCAAGATGCCAAGTCGTGTGCAGTGCCGAACCAGAGAACAGAGTCGCCGGCCGTTCGACGGTCCTTCGCCCATCTCAGCGTGCGCGGATCTGCTTAGTTACGCGGCGCTAGATAGGCACCCACCCTTCCGCGTTCAGCCTTCGGCATCGCCAGATGTGCCGAGGTGAGTAGACCGACCCGAGGGGTCGGGATCTACATGATTGCAGCGTCGATACTCCTAAGCTGCACCTCGAGCAGCATGAAGGCTGACTATGGATCACAGAGCATCGTGCAAGTACGGACACAATAGAGCAATGCACGGTCTATGCGTGCCGTCACGCCGTTTATCGTGCGGCGTCTAACGACAATATTGGATTATCAGCGCTTCCAGTTATTTGAATATGTCGCGAGCATCACTAGATCGAATTGCCCAATGGTCCGCGGTGTGTTCGATTAGCTGTCTTTTCAGGGCGCTGCCTGGGTCGTGTTTGACGTTGACTGAGAATAGGGGCCAGCTGTTGCTCCGAATCGTATTAGTCACGTTGAGCGTCACGAATGTTCGAGGTGCTAAGGTAGATACAGTCAGTTGATTGGGATTCGAAACTGTGGGGGTGAGCTGCTGATGGCGGTCGACACGTCGCGAATACTCGTGTTCCAGACGCGGGTTGAGCTTTGGAGTGGCCCGTCAGCGCCGAAAATGCCCGGAGCGCAATAGGTCGTGTCTCCGCACTGGGAATTGAGGCGGAGCGGCAAGCGATTCGCCAACAATGGCTATCGGTTGATCCTATTTGACGTCTTTGATACATGCCTCATTCGGGACTTCATTTCAGAGGAAGCGCTGTGGCGCGTCGTGGGTGAGAATCTCAAGAGCGTCGTGCCGAATATCACTAGTGGGGCGGAATTCGCGCGCAGGCGCCGTGTCGTCGACAGCGATGTCAGGTCTCGCTCCCGACACGAGGATGTTTCCATCACGGAGCTCTATGAGTGTCTTGGCTCAATGTATGGATGGACTGACGGAGAGCAGGCGCGCGCAAGGGGGCAGGAGGAGGAGCTGGAGGCATCGGGTCTCCACAGGAATCCCGCTGTGTCGGCCGTCGTGCGGGCCGTCGGCGATCTTCCCGTGTGTTACGTGACGGACACGCCGCACCGGGCCGAGCTAATTGATCGGTGCCTGAGAGCGGAAGGATTGCCCGCGGGGCCAGTACTTTGTTCCGGCGACCTCGGCATCAGGAAGGGTACGGGGCGACTCTTGCGTGCGGCCATGTCGCGGTTCGAAGTGCCAAGAACGGAGACATTGCTTGTGGGCAACAGCTTTCGAGTAGACGGTTTGGGCAGTGCGCTCGCTCGGGTCGCGTTTGCCCCCTTGCTCGACGCGAATCCGAATAGGTACGAGACCGCACTGGACTCGGCGGAGCTGAGGCAAGCTGGGCTGCTCGGATCGTGTCTCGCGGGATCAGGTCGCGCGTTCCGGCTACAGCGGGATGGGCACGTTGCTCCCGGCCTGTTGCCCGTCGTCGCTGGCGTGGCTGGGCCGATCATTCTGGCTTCGGCGGCGTGGGCCCTGCTTTCGGCGGAAGCTGACGGCATCGACACCCTGTACTTCGTTTCTCGGGACGGCGAAATCCTTCTTGCCGCGGCTGAGGTTTTGCGTCGGGAGATCGGGATGGCGCCCCGACTGGAATGTCGCTACCTATACGGGAGTCGCCGGGCATGGCATCTGCCGGCTCTCGGCCTCGAGAAGGGAGAGGCTTTCGCCGCCGCTCTTCGACGGATGTTTGCCCAGTCTGGCAAAGACACCCTGGGACAGCTGCTCGATCAGTTGAACCTCAGTGACGAGGAGTCTGCTGCCGTCCGTGCTGAGGTTCTACCGGACCTGTTGCCCGATGCGGCACTTAAGGGCCGCCGACCGAGGGTGATCGACGCTCTCGTCGCTTCTCCGCTGCTGCTGTCCTTGGCTTCGCGTCACGCGGCGTCCGCTTTTCAAGAAACCGTCGGATACTTGCGCCAGGAGGGAATGTTCAGCCGAGGACGGATTGGTCTCGTCGACATTGGTTGGCTCGGCAAGGCGGCCGCGTCGATCGTTGCTGTCGCAAGAGACCAGGGCACCGAGGTTCGTTTCTACTTTGCTGGTGGCCTGTGTGGAAGGGATTCAAAGGACGCCCCGTCAAACAGTCGTGCCTATCTCGTCGACAGCCGAGGCAAGGAGGTGCGTCTCAGGTCCGCTCTGGTGCACCTCATGGAGACGTTCTGCGCAGGCCGTGGCGGATCGACGATCGGCTACGCCAAGATCGATGGTCTGCACACCCCGATCTTTGATGCGTCAACCAACGAGGCCGCCGAGCAATGGGGTTTTGTCGAGTACCAAGCCTTGGTCCGGGACTTCCTTGACGCCGCTGTCGAGACGATAAAGCGGACTGATTTGGGGATCAGCCTCGCTGAACTCGAGGCCCTCCGTCCCGTATTGGTGAGGAACCTGCAAGCCCTTTGGCGTTATCCTTCCTATGACGAAGCGGAGATCTGGGGAGACTTCCCGTTCGACGTCCCATCCGGCCCACCGGTGTCGCTCGGGCGTGCACTGACGACGCGAGATCTGCGCAGCGCACTTCTTAAGCCCAAGACCGCTCGGCGAAGACTCGCCACTGGCCCCTGGCCCGAGGCCACACTGCGACGTTCAGTCAGCTGGGCACGGGAAGCGCACCCAATTGGACTCACGCGTTGGGCTTCGACCGGAGAATGGAGAACCCCCGTCGCCAAGGTGCTCTTGCGCCTCGGCCGTCGTCTTCTGGCTGTCGACGACACGAGATCGCCTCGGAACGCCACCCTACGGGTGCGTCGGTCGAAACGGTCCTTCACTCGCAAAGTCGCTCGCAGGGCGCGGACCATAACGCATCGCGGAATGCACCGAGTCCGGGAACTCACGGCGCCGAGGTCCCGTCAACATGATCTGTTTCGCGCGATTGCGCGCACCGGCGATGCAGGACACCAATTCTTGACCGATGCGACAGGTGCCGGCGAGGGATCGGCGACGAAGGCGATGCTCGTCGCGATCTACCGGAGCAGGAACGCCAAAATCCTGGAGACGCTGCTTTGGGGAGAGGACATGAGCTGGTGTGAGGTCCGGCTCTGGTCCCTCGACGAGGTGCCCGACGAACTGAGGCACTGGACAGTCGGGAACGGTCCAGGTGGGAAATTCTCCTTGCTGAACCACCTTATTCAGGATGCCGACGATCCCAGGTATTTGATCGTTGCCGATGACGATATTGTCATTAATCACGGCAATCTTCGCCGCTTAGTCGAGACCGGCTCACAAGCTGATCTTGGCCTGTTTCAAGCATCCCAAGCGAACCACAGCCTCTGGTCTCACTGGATAACCAAGAGGGTCCGGCTTGCCAAAGTTCGCGAGACAACCTTTGTGGAGATTGGCCCGCTCTTTGTTATTTCTCCAGAATGGCGCACCAAGTTCCTCCCATTTCCGAACGACATCGGCATGGGTTGGGGACTCGAATTGGCCTGGTTCAGGGTGCAACAAGCTGGATGCCGCTTCGGGGTTGTCGATGATGTGAGCCTGGTGCATCTTGTGCCTCCCGGCGCGTCGTACATGAGTGATTCCGATGAGTACGAACGACTGGGTCGGCTAGAGCGTGAAAGCGGCACGTCCATGGAGGACACTGAACGGGTTGTCACTACATGGTGGCGTTGGCAGCGCTTGCCGCCCTGGCAAGCACCGAATAGTTCCTAGTGCTGTCGGTGACCGTGTCGAATTGGGCTGTGATCGGCCGTCGGTGTGCGCGGCGCCTCGAGCCTGCGGGTTGGACTCAATGGAGTTGCCATTTCAGCTACGCCGACAGTTGCCTCGGAAGCTCTCGTGAGGAACACGATGGGCGAAGAGTGGTGATGGGCGTCAAGACGGGACCGCGTGGACGGCCGGACCGAGGTTGAAGACAAGCTCGAGACACTGGAGTGAATCTCCACCTCCGTTTCGCTCCGCCACACCGGAAATTGTGAACACCGTGTCGAGCCTGGTTGCTGCTCGTGGGAGCAATGATGCCCCTTGCGACCAGCCTGAGATGGCAACCTCACCTGCTGGACACCCGGTGCTCTCGGGTTTAAGCCGACTTCGCGGACGCAGTTGAGTGGGTCAGCGCCCACGGCAATACTGTCCGAATGGGCTACGAAGCCGTCAACGCTCATCGCGCGTCAGCTTTGTCCCCTAAGTCCCAGGTTCCGGAGAATTGGCGAGGCCAGTCCTGAGGCGTTACCTATCCAGTCCGGTTGTCAAGACCGCACTGGCCCTCATGGCTTCCACCGGGGCGAGCTCAGCGTTGGGCGTGATTTTCTGGGCTGGCGCAGCACGAGTTGCCACCGCATCTCAAGTTGGCCGAGCATCCGCAGAGGTATCGGCAGTGATGCTTCTCGGGACGCTCTCGCAGCTCAACTTGGTCAATATCTACACGCGATTCCTACCGACGTCTGGGTCACGCGCTCGCCGGTTCATCCTCGTTGGCTACTTCGCCTGCTTCACAATCGGCCTCATCACCGCCACGGTCATCTTCCTGCTGCGCGTCACTTCGCACTTCCTTGCTCCCGGCGCACTCGAGGCGCTGCTCTTCATCGGCGTCGTCGGGTTATATACCATATTCGCCCTTCAAGACTCCGTCCTCACCGGACTGCGAGCCGCCGTCTGGGTTCCCCTTGAGAACACTATCTTCGGCATGGTCAAGCTTCTCCTTTTGCTCTTCCTGCTGCATCGCGATTCTCCGGCTATCTTCCTCGCATGGGCCCTCCCGTTGCTCCCGGTGATCCTAATAGTCAACACCTGCATTTTTCGGCGAAGCGTGCCAATTCATGAAGCACGATCTCCTGGCCATTCTGAGCTCCCTGGTTGGAAGACGCTCAGGAAGTTTGTCGCGGCAGAGTATGTAAGCGGGCTGCTCGGAGCGATTGCGAATTTCCTTCCTCCAATAGTCGTTATTAGCTACCTTGGAGCTCGAGCAGAGGCGTACTTCTACGCCCCATGGATGGTCAGCGGTTTTATGGGGCTACTGCTCTGGAATCTCGGCACATCCTGGATCGTAGAAGCCAGATATAAGCGTGGGGACGTGAGACATTTGCTCACTCGCGTCAGAAACCTGGCGCTCTTTATAATCGTTCCTCTTCTGATCGTGATCATGATTGGTGCGTCGTTCTTCCTTCACTTTCTCGGCGTGCGCTACAGCGTGGAGGGCACGACACTCCTCCGTCTCCTCGCACTGGCCGTGGTGCCGGGAGCGGTCCTTTCGCTGTACCAGACGTTTCTCTGGCACGATGGCCGGCTTTGGCAGCTGATCGGAACGCAGATCCTGAGCATTGGCATCTTTCTCGGCGTGGCCTTCGGCTTGCTCGACTCTCTGGGTATTAACGCGGTAGGTGTGGGGATGTTGGCAGGGGTGGGTCTGACCGCGATGCTTGTGCTCCCCCAGACGATCTCACGTTGGCGACAGCTGCTCGCGACCGAAGTACCGTGACGAGCTCGCGGGCGTGCCGAGGGGGCTCGGGAGTGGGTGGCCCCGGACTGGAGATCTGGTCTTGCAAGGGTGTTGAAGGTGTCCTCTGGATGAGGAACGACCGTGCCCTGTTCGGGCGTGACTTGACCTGAAGGACGTGGATCCTCGGTCGTTTCGCCGGGTACATTCAACAGACCGTGATCGGTCGAGTGGTTCCCGTCCTCCAGCTGACGGATGATGACGTGCGCGCGTGGAGGGAGTTGGCGGAAGGCGCGGTCGAGCCGAACCCCCTGTTCGAGGCGGACTGCGTCATTCCTGCGGCGCGTCACCTCCCGAACGGGGCCGACGTGTCACTCGTGATCGCCGAGGAAGAGGGGCGATTCTTCGGCTGCTTTCCGGTCATGCGGGTTCCGGGGAACGTCCGACCGAGCACGACGTGGCGGGGCGTCCGGCGCCCGGCGTTCACAACCCAGGTGCGGCGTGCCACCTACGACGGGACCCCGCTGGTCAGCGGGGAGCGGGGCGTCGAGGCGGCCACCGTGTTGTTGTCGGCACTCATCGACCGCAGTCGCGCCGAGGATGCCGGGATCCTTGTGCTCGAGTCGCTCGATGACGACGGTCCTGTCTCCACCTCCGTGACGTCCGCCGCCAAGAAACTCAAGCTACCCACCTACACCTACTCGTGGCCGCGCCCGGTGGTGCGGCGGCGCGATGGGTTGACGTATCGGAGCATCCACAGCGATGACACCCTTCGAAGATTCGCCCGGAAGCGTCGCCGACTGGGCGAGAGGCTCGGCGGTGAGGTGCAGCTCATCGACCGCAGCGCCGACCCATCGGCCGTCGACACGCTCATCGCGATGGAGGCCGCGGGCTGGAAGGCCAAGGACGGCGGCGCCTTGCTGTCGCACCCGGGAGAACCCGAATGGTTCCGCGAGATGTGCGATCGGTTCCGCTCGGCGGGCCGCCTCCTCCTCTACACCCTGCAGGTCGTCGACACGCTCGTCGCCATGCAGCTCATGCTCCGGGCCGGCGAGGGCCTCTTCGACCTGATCATGACCTATGACGAGGACTACTCCCGTCACTCTCCGGGGATCCAGCTTATTCTCGACTTCATCGACCATTTCCACGACGAGACTGACGCGCTCTGGCTCGACACCTGCGCCGCCGAGGACAACGAAACCTTGCTCCGCATGTGCCCGGACCGCCGCACCGTCTCCACCGTCGTGCTCGCCGTCGGCGGACGGGTCGACCGGTTGCGCCTCCGGCTCTACGCGACGTTCTACAACCTGTTCGGCGCTCGTGCACCCTTCCGAAGTCGGCATCCTCGTCTGTGCCGTGTGCTGGATTGGGTCGCGCTGAAATCTCGGCTTCTGCCGGAATAGGACCCGCGCGACGACCGAGCGCGCGCGGAAATGACCCCACCGCTTGCCACCTCAGTGCCACCACAACCCTCGACGGCTTCAGGGTCAGGCCTGGCTCAGCGCCCGGCTGAATGCGTGCCCCGATGAGAACGTCGGCGCCTGTGCTTGGCAACACGCGTCTGGTCCGAGAAGCGGTCCGCTACGAGAGGAACCTGAGCTCACACGCGGTCAGCACCTTCAGATTCCGGGCGTCACGCGTATGCGAGATCGGTCCTTCCTCGGTGTTTCTCAGAGCCGTAGCGGTGGGATGAAGCACCGTGACGAGCTCGCGGGCGTGCCGAGGGGGCTCGGGAGTGGGTGGCCCCGGACTGGAGATCTGGTCTTGCAAGGGTGTTGAAGGTGTCCTCTGGATGAGGAACGACCGTGCCCTGTTCGGGCGTGACTTGACCTGAAGGACGTGGATCCTCGGTCGTTTCGCCGGGTACATTCAACAGACCGTGATCGGTCGAGTGGTTCCCGTCCTCCAGCTGACGGATGATGACGTGCGCGCGTGGAGGGAGTTGGCGGAAGGCGCGGTCGAGCCGAACCCCCTGTTCGAGGCGGACTGCGTCATTCCTGCGGCGCGTCACCTCCCGAACGGGGCCGACGTGTCACTCGTGATCGCCGAGGAAGAGGGGCGATTCTTCGGCTGCTTTCCGGTCATGCGGGTTCCGGGGAACGTCCGACCGAGCACGACGTGGCGGGGCGTCCGGCGCCCGGCGTTCACAACCCAGGTGCGGCGTGCCACCTACGACGGGACCCCGCTGGTCAGCGGGGAGCGGGGCGTCGAGGCGGCCACCGTGTTGTTGTCGGCACTCATCGACCGCAGTCGCGCCGAGGATGCCGGGATCCTTGTGCTCGAGTCGCTCGATGACGACGGTCCTGTCTCCACCTCCGTGACGTCCGCCGCCAAGAAACTCAAGCTACCCACCTACACCTACTCGTGGCCGCGCCCGGTGGTGCGGCGGCGCGATGGGTTGACGTATCGGAGCATCCACAGCGATGACACCCTTCGAAGATTCGCCCGGAAGCGTCGCCGACTGGGCGAGAGGCTCGGCGGTGAGGTGCAGCTCATCGACCGCAGCGCCGACCCATCGGCCGTCGACACGCTCATCGCGATGGAGGCCGCGGGCTGGAAGGCCAAGGACGGCGGCGCCTTGCTGTCGCACCCGGGAGAACCCAAATGGTTCCGCGAGATGTGCGATCGGTTCCGCTCGGCGGGCCGCCTCCTCCTCTACACCCTGCAGGTCGGCGAGACGATCGTCGCCATGCAGCTCATGCTCCGGGCCGGCGAGGGCCTCTTCGACCTGATCATGACCTATGACGAGGACTACTCCCGTCACTCTCCGGGGATCCAGCTCATTCTCGACTTCATCGACCATTTCCACGACGAGACTGACGCGCTCTGGCTCGACACCTGCACCTACGAGGACAACGAAACCTGGCTCCGCATGTGCCCGGACCGCCGCACCGTCTCCACCGTCGTGCTCGCCGTCGGTGGACGGGTCGACCGGTTGCGCCTCCGGCTCTACGCCCAGGTGCAGAACCTGTTTGGCGCGCGGCTCTTCGCAGCCTTGCAACGCCTGTTCGGCGCTCGTGCACCCTTCCGAAGTCGGCATCCTCGTCTGTGCCGTGCGCTGGATTGGGCGGTGTCGAAATGGAAACGGTCTCCGTGGGCGTAGGACGCGCAGGGAATATACGAGCGCAGATGATCGGAGGATCCGTCGGGTCGACACGGCCAGTGCGTCTCCGCCGCTCCCCGGGCCGTCGTCACGTCTCCTGATGCGCTGAGCGCTCATCGAGGCTGACCGGATCGAATCTGCTGTGCGCCTTGCGGCGCGACCGAACTCCGGACAGACTCGATGCCATCTACGAGAGGGTGTCAGCGACCACTCTGCGGCTGTCATCCCGAGGAGGCGTGGACCTGGCGCTGCATCGCCGGGGGCTTGGGAGCTGGGTCAGTCGTCGCTCGGTGCGGGCGGGCGAGCTTGCGAGCCGTGCCCGCAGGATTAGCGAGTCAGGCTCACCTTTGCAGCTGGTCCCGGCTGACAGGATCAGGAGGACGAGCAACCTGTCTTGTTCGGCAGCGACGGCGGGCACGAGTGTCACGACGAGCTTCATAGCACCGACGCGGGACTTCTCGGGGCTGCAATCTCCTCGTCGCTCGCGGGGTCCGATTCCACGTCGTTCTGCCGCGTCCCCTCCTTCTTCGAGCGCCCGGCCGGCGGGGAACGGTCACGGGCGAACGTGGCGTGGATCGGCGGAGCGCTTCGAGCAAATCTTCGTGAGCTTCGCCAGACCCTGCCGTGACGATCCGAGAGGCGTTCTTGCTACGCTGACGCCGTGCAGATGACCTTCGCACGACGTGGTCGCGACGCATTGCTTGGGATCCAACACCGTCGGCAGCGGGTCCCGGCGTGTGTGAAGCGGGGGTTGCGGGCTGGTCTCTGTCTGCTTGCTGCCGTCGCCCTGGCGGTGTGGTTCGCCCAGCTCTCGGGGCAACAAAGCCTGCAGTTGTCCGCGGCCAAGTTGCCGCCCCCGGGAATGCACCTCGTGTTTAGCGACAATTTTCCCGGATCCGCGCTGAACCCGTCGAAGTGGGAGACCTGCTATCCGTGGGTGTTGAGCAGCGATGGATGCACCAATTACGGCAACCCGGAGTTGCCGGAGTACGAGTGGTACCTACCATCGCAGGACGAGGTTTCGAACGGGGCGCTGCACCTTGTGGCGGCGGAAACCCCCACATCCGGCACGACGCAAACTGGGGCGCGGGAGACCTTCTTCTGGCGCTCGGGGATCGTGACGACCTATAAGTCCGTTGACTTCACCTATGGGTACGTCTCGATCCAGGCACACATCGCCAACGGGAACGGCATGTGGAGTGCCCTGTGGCTCGCTCCCGTCTCGGAGGCCGGGGTTCCGGAGATCGACATCGCCGAAACCTGGGGAGCCGGTACCGCATCCACCTGGCTCGGCTTCTACCTGCACCTGGCGGAGGGGATTCGACCATTTCGGCAGATCCACGTGAAGGGCCTCGCGAAGGGCTGGCACACGTTCGCCTTCAACTGGGCGCCGTCCTCGCTCACCTGGTACCTCGATGGCGTGCAGATGTACAACTACACCGGACCCGGTATACCGCAGATACCCATGTACTTCCTCGCGAACCTCGCGGTGTACAAGAACCTCGGCACTCCTCAGACCCCCGCCATGCAAGCCGAGGATTCGTTCGACATTCGTAGCGTCCAGATCTATCAGCACTGAACCCCGAGTCCCTCTCGGGTCGCGTCAGGCAGACGAAGCTCCAAGCTCGTAGACGACGTCGCCCGCGTGGCGATAGAAGACCTGCCAGTAGCCCAGGTGAATGAGCGCGCGTTCGAGGGGGACGAGCGAGGTCGAGGTCGTCAGCCCGAAGTCCAGCGCGTAACGCAGCATGCTCGGCGTCATGACGAGATAGACGTGGTTCTTCCCGGTCGCGAACTGGAGAGCGGTGCCCGTGATCGAAAGGGCAGCGGCGCGCGACAGTACAAAACCGCCGGGAGGCTCGCCCGGTCCGAGGATCTCGTCATTATCGAAGAGGCCGTAGCGAGGGCCGATCTGGCTCGGGAAATTCTGGTCGAGATAGATGATCGTTCCCGCATGGGCGTGCGCATCCAGATACAAGCCGGTCACGACGTCAGTCGGACTCACGGCGTTCACGTCATCGGAGCCGAAATACGCCGGTAGGAACAACGTCACCGCCATGAGCAAGGCAATCGGGGGAAGGAGCCACCCGGCATTTCTCCGGCTGGTCGACTGCGGCAATAGCGCGGAAGCAGCGAGACACGCCGACCAGGGAAGCGAGAACAACTGGACGCGCAACAACGCCTCACCGCCGTAGCTGGCGAGCGCGAGGAGAAGGAAAGGCGTGAAGGCGAGAGCGGCGAGGAGCAAGACGGGTCTTCCGGCGCGCAGCCGTCTCCAGATCCCCACCAGGGCTAGGCCCCATATGAAGACGGAAAGAAGTCTCGCCGAGTCCGCGACGAGCAACTCGTCGTGTGTGAGATGGAAGCCCCGGGACGGGGGCTGTGCATTGCTGAAGAAACTACCCAGTGAAGCCAGTATTCCGTACGTTCGGTTGACGTACTCGAAGCGCGGCAGGAGGTACACGATCGCTATGGCGAGGAACACGGGAACGATCCAACGGGGGCGGACCTTGGCAATGATCACGAGGACAGCAAGTTGAATGATTATGAAATAGGGAGAAAGTTCGTGGACTATGACGAGGGCCGTGAAGCTGACGATCAAGGCAAAGAACACGCCGACCGTTGGGACTCCCTGCTCCGGGGTTTCGACAGAGGCGACGGAGTCCTGCGTGTGTCGCGTCTGCGAGAACGGTCTTAACCCGCGTACCCGTGCGGCCAGTTTTCTCAGCCACTGGGGCGCCGAGCCAGCTTGACAATAGGAAAGGGCAATGGCCAGCACGCCGAGACTGAGTACGAAGCCGGCTGCTTGTGGCGAGAAGTAGTCCTGTGCGATCCAGTTTGAAACCTCGAACAACAGGATCGCCAGCCAGCGCTCCGAAGCGGTAAGCCGCAGTGCCTTGGTCGCGAAGACAAGCATGAGGCAAAAAAGGAGGTTGAAGAGAAGCTGAGCCCACGCGGCAACGGAGAGCGGGGTCGAGAGGCCTGCGATGCGGTCAAACCAGGCGACGAGTGCGAAGAATCCTGGCCAGTTCTGGTAGATGTCGATGTGACTGTTGAGGGAGCCGTGTCTGACGATGTACTGGACGACGCCGATGTGCTTGTAGAGCCAGATGTAACGAGGCTCCCGGTAGACGAGCGGAGCAGTACCGTACAACATCACGACGAGGGCGATGACGTGGAGTGTCAGGCGAACCGACGATGCCCGAGCGGTGGGCAGCCACCAAGCGGCAGACACGAGCACAAGGCCGATCCCGAGGTAGTAGGTGGCCGGGAGCGCAGGCAAGAGGCCGAAACCTGCGAGATGTGCCGTGTTGACCTGGCTGATTCCCCAAGCCCAGAGCCCAAGAGCCACAGGCAGGAGAACGTCGAATGGGGCGAGACGTGAAGCGCTGACCCTCCCGGGGGCGAATCTCGCTGGCCCCGTCCCTTCGAGAGCGCGGTTGACGGTCATGCTGATGTCGCCCGCCTTCTCTCCACCGCTCGCCGGCTTCGTCGGTACGCGAGCGGTCCGAGCAGGTAACCCCACACTTCTGCAGCCGCGTACCCAGAGCCGCGCTGTTCGGAGTTGGCGTCGTGGCGCAAGAGGGTCGCGTGATCCCAGGCGCGGCGTGGAAGTTGGCGAATGAAGGCGCGTCGAGTCTTTGCATCATGGAGTTGCTTGAGGACATAAGCCGCGAAACCAATGCCGTAGGCCCGCATCTGCTGTCGCAACTCGTCATCCAGCGCGCGGTGGAAGTGCCAGACCAATGCCGAAGGTTCGTAGGTCAGCACACCACCAGCACGAAGGAGACGAACAAAGATGTCAAGGTCTTCCCCTCCGTGTGCTGGCGAACCCGCTCCCAAGGCCTCGTCAAAGCCTCCGATCGCCATAGTCGCGTCGCGGTCGACCGCGAAGTTCGCTCCGGTCCCGAGAAGACCGGGATCGAATGGGAAGTACGGCGTCCGACGACTGCTGTTGTCGTAGCGGCACGGTTCCATGCGTTCGGACCACGACACGCGCCGATCGAAGTAGCGCTCGGGAGCACTTTCGAGAGTGCCAGGAGCCACAAGCCCGGTGACGCAGACCACGCCTGGCTCGCGGGCGAAGCCGCGCGCGAGCGTCGTGAGCCAGTAGGGATCGGCGGCAACGTCATCATCGGTGAATGCAACGTGATCAAAGCGGGCAACGCGCATACCGAAGTTCCGGGCCCTCGATAGTCCCTGCACGGGCTCGACGACGTAGCGGAAGCGCTCGTCACCGCCCACGGTCTCGTGGAAGATCCGCCGGGTCTCGTCATCGGTTGGGGCGTTGTCCACAACGAGCACTTCGAAGGCCGGGTGTTGTTGTCGTCGGAGGCTTCTCAGGCACGTCGTCAATGCCGCGGAACGGTTGTGGGTGGGCACTACGACGGAAATGGGCAGGCAAACTGGTTGCACCAAACCCGCCCGACATTCGACGGGCAAATCGGTGAGCTCTGAGAGCGGGACGTTGGGACTGTTGACACCATCTTCGGCAAGGTGCTGGCGTATCGAGTCTGCGAACTGAAGCTCGGCTGCCGACACGGCTGCCTGCCAGTCCAGCCCCTCAGCTGGCAACGGGAGATCGAGGAACCCAATCGGCTGACGGTGCAGTCGCACGAGGATCCTCGCTTGGCTGTACCCGAGACTCGGACGTGTGCCGACCCCCTGAAGGCGTGCCCCTCCGGAGAGCTCGAGTTGGGCGATCCACGTCGGCACGTCGACACTCATCGGGATCCCTCGTTCGGCCTCCCGTGGGATCGGGCGAGCGGCGCCGACAGAACGTCGCAGGGAGACAGCGAAGGCCGCGGCGCTGAGCGCCGCGAAGGTGCAGAAGATCCCGATCGGATTCCAGGCGCGGATCCAGAGGGCGACTGCAGACACCAGCGCGACGATCGAGATGCTCAACATGACGGGAAGCGCGAGCCGTGATCCATGCCGTGTGGAGGGAAAACTCGTGACGACGGCGCGCCCAGGGACGTAGAGGACGAAAGCGAGAGCCAAGAGCACGCGAACGAGCCCGGTGACGTTGATGATCAGCAGGACGCTCAACCCGAGAACGATCGCCAACGCCGCGCCGTCCAGCACCAGTGTGCGCGCGCGGTCGGACCAGATCTCCAAAGGTTTCAACGCGCCTCGGAACGTCCATGACGGCGGCTGACTCCTGCTAGGTAGCCACAAGTCGTCACGACGAGGCCAACGACGATGGCCGCAGCTTGTGCCAGGTCATCCAGGTTGCGGTCGCGGATGGCATGGTGGACGCGCCTTGCGATCCCGGCCACGAGTGTCGTTCGAACGTAGGTGCGCTCGATCGAGAGCGCGTCGCCAGACCCTACGGTCTTGGCGACCACGGCCTTGGAAAGGCCTTCGGACCAGCAGCGACGAATGAAGTAGCGCACCTTGGTTCGTTGGAGATGCACCGTGTGTCTTACAGTGATGTTCGGCTCGTACACAATATGACCGCCTGGCATCGCCCGCGCGAGCTCGATGAAGAACTGGGTTTCTTCGCAGCCGAGCGGTCGGCGACCAACATGGCCCAGGCCGTGAGAGAATCTCGGGAGCGCGATCTCGTCGCTCCTGCGCGCGGACATATTGCTGCCGAGTAGGTTCCGCACGTCATGTCGCTGGGTGGGCTGGCCGTCATAACTGCAGCCAAGAGTCCAGCCAAACTCACCCGGGAACCAGCGCGGCTTTACCTCTGGCCACACGGGGAGCACGGCACCGCCAACGCCGACGACCGTCGGTTCGTTTTGGTAAACGGCCCTCAGGCTCTTCAACCAGCCGGTGTCTGCAATGGCGTCGTCGTCAAGAAAGGCGATGATCTCGCACGATGTGTGATCGAGACCCGTGTTCCGCGCGCCGGACAGACCTGGTTCCTCTTCGCTTTCGAGGACGCGAACTCCGGAAAGACTCCGCATGAGGCGTTGGGCCAGCTGCGGATTGTGGTCGACCACGAGCAGAACCTCATCGGGCGGTTCGTCCTGTTCGATGACGGAGCGGACGGCGTTGAGGGTGAGTTCCCAGCGATCGTCGGCGAAAGCGCAGATGATCACCGCGGCGGAGAGCCGGGAAGCCCCCACCCCGGTGCGCGCGGAGATGTTCACGCTCCGACCCTAGGCACTGACGGGTCAGTACGTCAGGTGTTCGGGGTCCTCAAGCATCGGCTGCCTTCAAGACCGGGCGCAGCGCCGAATCAGCGCGAGTGGGAGCGCGTTCGGCGAGGATGACGCGGAGGATGCTCAACCCGTCGTGGAACACCCGGAGGTTGCTCTTACCGTATTCACGCGGATGTTCGAAACTGGGCACCTCGCACACGCGTAGGCCGTTCTGCGCTGTCCGGATCATCAACAGCGTTTCCACCTCGAAGCCGTTCCGATCGATGGTGAGTTGGTCCAGAGTCCTTCTCCAGAAGGCGGCGTAGCCATAACAGAGGTCGGTGTGGCTGACGTCGTACGCGATGTTGAAAATCGTTCGCAGACCCCGAGCTCCGAGCCTACGGATGGCGCTGAAGTCATCGCTCCCGCCCTGCGGCAGGAAGCGGCTGCCCTTCGCGAACTCCGCGCCGGAGATCAGCGCTTCCATGAACCGCGGGATCTCGCTTGGGGACATGGAGCCGTCACCATCGAGCATGACGATGGCGTCGCCGCTGCAGACCGAGAATCCGGCCCGCAAGGCGTCGCCCTTGCCACGACCGGGTTGCCGAACGATCTTGGCTTGCGGCACGACCTTGAGTGCAGCCTCGACGGTGTAGTCGCTCGAATTGCCGTCGACGACGACCACCTCGTCGACGATGTCCGGCATCTGTTCGAGCACGCGAGGCAGGTTCCTCTCTTCGTTCAGCGCTGGGATCACCACGCTGATGGACGGACAGACGCGTTCGCCCCGGTCATCGAGGCGCCGGCGCTCGGAGTCGGCGAACGAGGCCAACTGGGTGCGGCGAGGCCTCGGCACGGCCCATTTGGTGACCTCATTCGTCAATTTCGATTCTGTGATCGACACAGTGTGTTAGCTCCTCGGCCCACTCTCTGTGGTGGAGGCGATGCTAACAAGAACTTCCACCAGTCACGCCATCCGTCGACAGAAGAACTCAAATTGATCATCGCCTAGCGCAATCGGGTGAGGTGACCACCACAAGGGGTGGTGCGACCTACGTGACGGACTTCACAGGCGCGCCGGGGGACGTTGCATCCTTTCTTGATCCGCAGACATTGCCGGCTCGCGACTGTTGAGTGGCGAGAGGACTCCCCGGGTGGATTGGCGGTCTTCGCGATCATGGGGGTTCAGCTCAATCATGAATATCGTCGGTCGCGACGCCCGTCCCTCCTCACACGATGGTCGTGCTACTCGTCCGGGATATGTGTCACCCTTTCTGCGGAGCATTCAGCAGGCGGACAAGCTGACGGTCGATTCCACAGAGCTCAACGCGGCGGAGGTGCCCTCGTCGAGTACGGAGGATGTCGGGTCAGCTGTCAACCGAGTCTGTCAGCGGCGCACCGAGCACGATCGCGGTCTCCTGCGGGGTGTCGAAGTCACAGATCCGATAAGTGCGGATCACGCCGCATGCGAGCTTCCGTCCTCTGTCGCTGCCGGACTGTGGCGGGGTATCGGCCGCCGCAGGTTGGCCTGCGCCGACTGAAGTCGGGTCGAACCGGAGAACGAGGGACTCGATACCGGCCCGTGCGGGCTCGCGCGCCGGCCGGGTCCGCATCATCTTCCGTACGGCCACGCCGTGTCGCGGGCCTGGCGAAGACGTCTTCGTCTGGGACCCCCGCTCGCGCCGCCGGGCAGGTCGTGCGTCTGATCAGTCTGTGTCAGTACTCACTTTCCGTGGTTGGACGATGGCACACGATGACCAGATCCCACCGCGCGCGAATAGGCACGTGAAATGGCCCTATTCGTGTCTGTGCCCGTGACATTCCTGGGTAGACGATGCGTCCGTGAGGAAGTGCATACCGCACGAGAATCACGGAGTGTGGCCACACGTAAACTGGTCACTTGCTGAGTCCAAGTCAGGTACCGAGTTCCGCCAGCCCGAGCCGTCGTACCGCAAGGCACGGCGGCTTGGCGCGGGTGGCGGGATCGCCGCGGCAGTCGCGATCGCGGTGAGCCAGATCTGGACCATCGGTGGCATCGCGACGGTGCCGACGACCTCCCTCGCCTCGACGAACCTGCACTCGATCGTACGATTTACGCCAAGCGGGGTGGCGAAGATCGAGGCGACGGCGAAGATGGCCGAGGTCCCAGGGGTGGCGCACCCGTCGGGAACGACGCGAGCCCGTGCGACGGTCACGGCTCCCGCGGCGCCGGGACTTTCGTCGTTGAACTGGGCCGGCTACGTCCTGACGGGCGGCAGCTATCAAGAGGTCAGCGCCGCATGGACGGTTCCCACGCTCGACTGCAGCGTCGTGCCGAACGGCAGCACCTCAGACTGGGTCGGGATCGACGGATGGGTCCACCCGGCCAGCCTCTTCCAGGCGGGCACCTCGTCAACGTGCGTCGGTGGCTCGCAGGCCAACTCCGCCGTATGGAGCGACGGGGCCCTCGACTACGTCTGGCAGGACGAGTTTCCGGCGAACGCGGGTGACGTGATCTCGGCGCGGGTCGTCCAGACCTCGTCGGGCACTTGGTCGGCAACGGTCACCGACGAGACCACCGGCCAGAGCGCTGACGCCTCCGAGGCGGTCGCCCACGTCGGGGCTTCGGCCGAATGGGTGACCGAGGACCCGGGCACCCAGGGCAGCAGGGCGTTGACCCCACTCGCCGACTTCGGCAGCGTCTCGTTCACCGGCCTCAGCGTGAGCCCGTCGGGTCGGCCACCCTTCGGCGACCAGGTCGAGATGCTGCGTGCGAACGGGTCGATCGCCGCGATGCCGACTCCGATGCGGGGGGCAGGCTCGTCGACTTCATTCTCGGTTACCTACGAGCCGTAGGGTCGGCCGGTGGGCTGAACTGCGAGACAGGACGCGTGATCGATTCGAGTCGCGCGGTCGACGCTGGCGACCTCGGGCGTTCTCCGGATGCACAGCCACGATCTCGTGACCCGGTGACGGAATTGGACCACGGCCTGGTCCATGCGGGCGGCTTCTCGGTCGAGGTCCTCTCGGTTTCACGCGCCACTGGGCTGTGGGGAGGTGACGTCGGGCCGGGAACAATGCGCTTGAATCTCGTCGTCCGGCGGGTGTCGGGAACGGGCGCAGTCTGCCCGTGACCGGCGCGGCGCGGAACGGTGCTCCCGACGCGCCGTCCGCCGGGCACTAGTTCCGAAGCGCCCGCGGTTGGCAGGCCTCCACGCCGGCCAACCAGCCGCGCAGCATCCCGAGCGTGAGGTCCGGGCGCTCGGCCTGGGACATGTGTGCGCAGCCCTCCAGCACGACAAACTGCGATCCGGGGATCGCCTCGTGGGCCTGGTTGACCGTCGCCGACGTGACCTCGTCGAATTCACCGCAGAAAAGCAGCGTCGGCGCCACGATCGCTCCGAGGTGCGCCGTGATGTCGAAATCCTTCAACGGACCGATCACGTGAAACTCGCTCGGGCCGTTCATCGTGACGTACACCTCGCGGTTCGCCGCGATCGCGTCGAAGGACCGCTGCAGCCAGTCGGGCCAGGGTCGGATGCGGCAGAAGTGGCGGTCGTAGAAGACCATCATCGTCGCCTGGTACTCGTCGCTGTCGGTCGTCCCCTCGCGCTCGTGGCGGCGCAGGGTGGCCTCGACCTCCGGTGGGAGTTCGGCGCGCAGCCGGTCGATCTCGCTCAGCCAGAACGGCACCGAGGCGGGGGAGGACTCGACGATGAGATCGGCGAGACCGACGGGGCGTTGCGCGGCGTAGGCCATGCCGAGCATGCCGCCCCACGAGTGGCCGATCACGTGGCAGCGTTCGAGTCCGAGGGCCCCGCGGACCGCGTCGATCTCCTCGAGGTAGAGCTCGAGCGTCCACATCGAAGGGTCGTGCGGCTCGGCGACGGCGGAGTTGCCGCAACCGAGCTGGTCATAGAAGACGACCCGGCGTCCTTCGGCGAGTTCCCCGTAGGGCTCCATGTGGTGCCACGTCGCCCCCGGACCGCCGTGGAGGCAGAGCAGCGGCAGCCTCCCGGCGGTTTCACCGTCGCCGACGACCCGGTACCAGGACCGGTGACCGGCGAACGGGACGAAGCCTTCGCGGATCGGCGGGTCGCGGTCGGCAGCGGAACCCATCGGCGGCACCCCTTTCGTCTGGGTGCAGTCTGGCCGCATCGGCGGGCGCGCGCCGTGACGGGCACGACAAGAGCCGGGCAGAGCCGGACCGCAGATCCGGCGACGGCACGTGACCCCGCGGCGCACCTCGCGCGGCGAGCGTCCGTCCGTCGTCAGCGAGCGCTGACGAAGTCGACCCGGAGCCCGTCCGCGCCGGACAGCACGTCGACGGTGTGGGAGCCGTCGGCGGCACGGGTGACGCGGAGGTCGATCGCCGCGTCACCGACGCGCAACTGGCGCAAGGTCACCTGGCCCAGCCAAGACGGAAGCGCCGGGCGGACGAGCAAGGCCCGCGACGGGGCGTCCGCCTCGAGTCCGAGGAGCGTCGTGACGAGGTGGACGAGCGCCCCCGAGGACCAGGCCTGCGGGACGTTCGCGCCGAGGTACTGGACCGGGAACCCACCGGCATCCCTTGCGAATCCCGCGAAGAGCTCTGGGGGGCGTTGGTAGGCGAACATCGCCGTCGCGTCGAAGATCGCCGCGGCGACCTGCGCCGCCTCGACGTCGAATCCGTAGGCGCGGAAGCCCGCCGCGATGATCGCGTTGTCGTGCGGCCACACCGATCCGAGCTGATACGAGAGCGGGTCGTAGGCGACGTGCTCGCAGGAGAGCGTGCGGATGCCCCAGCCGCTCCACATGTCGTCGGCGAGGAGGCGTCGCACGACACGCGCGGCGCGGGCGGGATCGACGGCTCGCTGCCACAGCAGCTGACCAGGGTTCGACGCCACCGACTCGATCGGGCGCTTGTCGCCGTCGAGGCCGAGGTAGTAGGTACCTTCCTCTTCCCACCAGAAGCGCTCCTCGATCTGGGCGGCGAGGCGGTCCGCCTCGACACGCAGCCGGTCCGCCTCCACGTCCTCCCCGAACGCCTCCTCGAGAACGCTGGCCCAGGCGCGTTTGGCGGCGACGACGAGGCCCTGGTGCTCGCACAGCGCGATCGGGAGCTTCGCCGCGGACCCGTCGGCCGCGGGGATCCCATCTTTGGAGTCCTTCCAGCCCTGGTTGTAGTAACCGTTGGGTGCGCGGGTCTGGTACTCCTGGAGACCGTCGTGGTCTGGGTCGCCGTCGACCGCGATCCACTGGAGCGCGCGCTCGACGTGCGGCCGGACCTCGATGAGCTCCTCGCGGTCCCCGTGCCAGCGCCAAGCGAGCGCAGCGACGAGGACGTAGAGCGTCGTCGCGTCGTGCGTGCCGTAGTAGGGGGTGTGCGGGACGAGATGGAGCGCGGCGAGCTCACCGTGACGGATCTCGTGCTCGATCTTGCCTGGTTGCATGTCCCGGCTGTCGTCGTAGCTGTCGGCCTGCAAGGCGGCCAACGCGTGCAGGCTGCCGAGGGCGAAGCGCGGCGATATGGCGAGCGACTGGAACGAGACGGTGAGGGCGTCGCGTCCGAAAAGACTGACGAACCAAGGGATTCCGGCGGCCGGGACCCAAGCGTTGGGATCGTCGTCGGTCCGGGCGGCGGCCAGTTGATCGTGGCGGTGCAAACGCAGTGCCGCGAGATCGTCGACCGCCTGTCGCAACGCGGCCGTGACGTTCTCGTTCGAGGTCTCGAAGATCGTCGCCTCGCCGACCCAGCGTCGACGCGCCGCCTCGTGACCGAGGTCGCTGGCGAGGAGCTGATCGCACGGACGCGTGACCCGGCGCTCGTCGCCGTCGACGGCCGCGGTCCACCACAGACAGGTATGCCAGGAGGCCTTCGGTTCGAGCTCGACCCGGAACAGCAGGCCGCCGTTGGCGAATTCCGGACGAGAAGAGGCGTTGTGGGCCTCGACGACGAAGGCGCGCGCGAAGGTCCCGTTCTGGTAGCGCGTGGTGAGCACGCCCGTTGTCTCGTCCCACGCGCTGTGGATCGACCCGCGGCGGATCCGGCGGTGCGCCTTCACGTCGAACAGGTCTGCGAAGTCCGACTCGAGGCTGACCTCGAGGTCGACGATGATCCGCTCCCGACCGTGGTTCGTGACGTCGTAGTCCTCGTGCACGCCGGGGCCGACGCTCCGGTCGAGCCGGAGGTGGATCGAGTGCTCGCGTACCTCGGTGCCGTCCGCCCCGACGATCGGCGGATTCGTGAACTCGAAGCGCGCCGAGTGATCGGCGACGGCCGCGGCGTTCAGAAGGATCGGGCGGTCGCCGCCCAGCTTCAGGCGATATCCCGAGACGAAGCGAGTGTCTGCTGCGAAGTAGCCCTGTTCTTTTGTGCTCGACATTTCCGCTGACAGTTCGCAGACGACGAACTCATCGTTGCAATGGGTCGACACGACGGGCGGACCGACCGATACCTCCACATCGCCTCCTTCGTGGTCACGACCCAGCGCGGTGCGCATCACCGGCGGTGCCGGGTCGCGTCACTCCACCACATGATGCCGCCGCGAGCCGCGCGCGCGGGCGTCGTCGCAGTCACTTGGCCCCGCCGGGATCACTCCGTCCGGTGACGGCTGCTCGGGCGCCGGTTCACGCTGTATCTGGGCGGGCAATCCGACGCCCGCGCGGGCCAGTGCCAGCGGGACGCTGGAGGGATGGCCTGATTGCGTGCGATGCCGGGCCTCAACGAAGATTGGGTCTTCCGGACGAGGAGAGGCCACACAGGATGGGCGCACCCGAGTTGTCCCGTCGACGCGAACGGAGTATCAGCCGGCCGTTGTCGATGTCGCGGGCGGCCGCTGTCGGTGTCGCCGCGGTCGCCCTCATCGCATCGGTTGGTGTCGCGGCGGCATCGCCGGGATCCGCGTCTGGGCAGACCCGCCTCGCGGCGAAGGGGTCGAGCACGCCGCTGCCGTCGCTCGGGTGGGCGCTTCCGGCCGCGCCGGTCGGACGGCAGCTCGGCTGGCTCGTGGGCGCGGTGCGTCGCCCGCCCATACCGGCCGCGGTCTTGCGCGCCCACTTTGACGCCGCGTTCCTCGAGCACGTCTCGCCGAGGACGTTCAACGCCGCACTGGCTGGGCTCCATCTCAGCGGGGCGTGGCGCATCGTGACGATCGACGCCACGACCTCGCCTGGCGAGCTGGCGGTGAACGTCCTGGCGGGCCCGACGCGTTTTGGCGTCGAGATCAGCGTTGACGCCAAGGGTCTCATCGACGGGCTCCTCGTCCAGCCCGTCCCCGCGGTGCCGTCCCCGCCACGGTCCTGGCAAGCGCTCGACGCGAAGTTGTCCGCGCTCGCGCCCGACGTTGGTTTCGAGGCGGCCACGCTGTCGTCAAAAGGATCCTGCACGTCCGTTCACGTGCTGTCGCCCTCGACGGCACGACCGCTCGGGTCCTTGTTCAAGGTCTTCGTGCTCGGGGCGCTCGCTCGGGCGGTCCGGGCGGGAACCCTCTCCTGGCACGAGTCGGTGGCACTCCAGGCGAACCTGACGAGCTTGCCGAGCGGTGTGCTGCAGGTCGAGCCAGTCGGCACGGAGTACACGGTGGCGCAGTACGCCGAGCTCATGATCTCGAGCAGCGACAACACGGCGGCCGACCGCCTCGCCGCGCTCGTCGGGCGGGGCGCCGTCGAGGCCCAGGTCCGCCGGTGGTCGAGCCATGTGTCGCTCGACACGCCGTTCCTGCGCACCCGTGAGCTCTTCGTTCTCAAGTACGCGGACTACCCACGCTACGCGGACGCCTATCTCGCGCTGTCGCCGAAGGCACGCGACGGCTACCTGGGTCGCGTCGTCGACAAGGTACCGCTATCGGCGATCCACCTCAGCCAGGCGGAACTGGTGTCGCCGCGTCAGATCGGCGACATCGAGTGGTTTGCCTCACCGTCCGATCTTTGTCGTGCCTTTGCGGGACTGTACGCCGACGCGCACGGCTCATCGCTCGCGCCGATCGCCACGGCGATGTCCCTGAACGACGGCGGGCTGGGCCTGAATCCGCTGACCTGGCCGCAGGTCTGGTTCAAGGGCGGGTCGGAAACGGGAGTGTTGACGCTTGGCTTCCTCGCCCGGGACCGCTCGGGCAAGGTGGTCGTGGTCGTTGCCCTCCTCTCGAATCCTCGCGGATCTCTCGACGAGGCCACCGTTGCGACGGAGCTGCTCTCGATCGTCCGTGGCGCGTTCAGGCTGGTCGATTAGCCGGACGGTCTCGGCCGACGCCTTCGGCTCGGACGCGATTCGAGGTTCCTTGTCGCCGGGAGAGCTGGGTAACGAGCGGCCCGGTGCCGGCGAGCGCGAGGGAGCGCGCTCCAGGGGCGGCGGGCGGCAGCAGCCGACCGGCGCGGTCGGATGTCGACCGGGGGACCTGGTGTGCCGCTTGAGGAATCGGACTCGGCTGGCGCGCGAGGGCCCAGGGGGGATCGTCGACGCAGCTGGGCACGCCAGAAGGAGCGGCGGCGGCAGGCGGTCGTCGGGGGACGGGGTCGCTTGACCACGCATCGTGGTCACTTGGCGTCTGTAACCACGTTGAGTGGTCAAGTTGGCTCTTCGAGTGCTGCGCCGCGGGAAAGGTTGGGGAAAGTCGGGTGGGGAAGGGAGGGACGTTGCGAGCAAGGGAGGAATGAGGAGATCGGGGCCGGTGAGGGGCGGGGTCGTCGCGCGACACCGGGCCGGCCGAGCGGCTGTGGCGGTGGAGAGCTGCTCGTCGCGAGGTCGCGCGAGGAACATCGGCGCCGCAACGTCAGGGGAGCGTCGTCGTGGTCGTCGTGGGGGAGGGCGGTATGTAGAGGGGCGGCGGCGCGGTCGTGCCGAGTTGCTGCCAGAGCTCGCCCGCCGTGATCGTGACGAGCGTGCCGTACGTGTCGAGCGGGAAGACGGTCTCGGCGCTCGAGTAGGGGAGCTCGACGCATCCGTCGCTTTGGGGGTAGCCGTACGCGGCACGGAGGAAGCCGTGGACGGCGTCGGACTCGTAGAAGTACGAGACCCAGGGAACGCCCTTGTCGGCGTACTTGGTGCCGTCAGGGTTCGTGCCCTTCATCGTCGTCGACGTGAAGCGCAGGTAGACGGGCCAGGTGCCGAGGGGCGTCGCGGCCTTGAACACACCGGTGTTGACGGGAGTCTGGAAGACGACCTGGCCGGCACGCCAGACGTAGAGGGTCTCTGGCAAGGTTTCTGTCGCGATCAGGTACGTGTAGGGGAGCGTCGACACGGCGCGGGCCGCGACGGCCTGCAGGAGCGCCGCCCAGACCGTGGGTCCGGCGACGCCGTCAACCTGGAGGCCGTGGTCGGCCTCGAAGGCCATCAGTGCTCCCTGCGTGACGACGTTCCACGCGCCCGGGACCCACAGCGCCGCGAGCTGGGAAGGCGTGTTCGAGAACTCCCATTGGAAGCTTCCCGGCTCGGGCTCGAGCGGGACCGCGTCCGCCACCGTCGGTTCGACGGCGAGCGCAGACGTCGGATCGGTGGCTGAGCCGGTCGTCGTGACCGGCGCGGGATAGGTGCTCGATACCCCGCTCGGGCCGCTCGGGCCGGTGCGCGCGAATGTCACCGGCAGGTAGTCGAGCTCGGCGAGGAGTTGTTGGAGACGCAGGACCGGGACGTCCTCGACGGTGAAGCTCGTCGACAAAGAGGACGTGAGCGTCGCACCCGACGCCGATCGGATTCCGTCAGAACCACCGGGAATGCGGACGCTGACCTGTTCCAGCGGGACGAAGTTGCCGTCGGGGCGGAACACGAGCGTCGTCGGCGTCGGTCGCGTCCACGTGCCAGCGACGGCCGGGCTCAACGTCGGCAGGGGTGTCCGCCGCGCCAGGGGGAGCGAGAAGTCGAACTTGACGGAGGAGGTGAAGGGGACGTTGTCCTTGCCGGGCGTCGGGGACTCCGAACGGAGGCGGAGCTTGCCGCGCTTCGACTTGTTCTGCGAAGGGCCCGTTCGCTGTCCTCCTCCCGGCGCACTGGATCCGTTCGAACGGACGTTGAGCGACGTGGCGGCGAAACCTTCGACCGTGCCGACTGCCACGATCACGGCGAGCGTCGCCCAAACGGCCGCTCGTCTCCAGCTCGGCGCCGCTTTCTCCCCTTCTTGGCGCTCGGATTTCAACTCGGTCCTCCCGGCGGGAGTCTATGGGCGGGCTCTCATCCCACGGGCGCGGGATCAGCGCCAGACGCCGATTGTCGCCTTCGTGGATTAGGTCACCGAGAAGCCGCCGTGTGGCTGCCCGGGCGAGCGGATCCAGGCCCAGGCTTCGGCCAATTTCAAGATGGTGTCGCTTGTCGCGCCCTGCTCGATCTGCTGGAGCATCCTGTCGCCGATCGCGATGAGGATCTCTTCATCTGTCGCCATGGTTGCCGCCCCTTCCCCGCCGAGCGCCATCTCGTCTTACCGGTGAGATTAGGCGGGAGCCGCACCGAACCCCTCGTTCGCTGAGCGCCGACTTCGTCGGCGCCTGGCGGGCTGCAGGGGGCATCCGCGCGACGTATCGGGGCACGAGCTGTCCTCCAGCACGGCCGTGACGCAGGCAGTCCGGAACGACCCACTGTCGGCTCGCGGGTCGCACGCGTGAACCAGGCGATCGGAACGTCCGGGTCGGCGGTGCCGCGTTGGGCTCATCGCTGTGTTCGGGAGACCGGTCCGACGGGTCCGTCCTAGACTCATCTGCCATGCGGGATCCGAGCGCTCGATTCAGTCGTTACCTCCAGGTCTGGTGGGAGCGGCAATTGCAGGGCGAGCCGTATCCGTGCGAGTGGCTGCGCGGCCGCGACGCCGGCGCCATCGCTCACGATTTCCGCCGGGACGCACAGTTCGCCGTCGCACAAGCGACGTTCCTCCTCCGGCGTCCCGATGCGCGCCTCGCACGCGAGGTGATCGATCGGCTCGATCCAGTGCCGGTCGAGGGGGACGCGGCCGTGCTCGTCGACGCGGTCGTGAGCGCCGGAGCGACGGCGCAGCGGGTGCGGACGACGACGGTCTTCGGTGCTGTCCTCACGGTCGCGGCCCTCGTCGTGCGGAACATCCTGCGGGGTCGCTAGCGAGGCTCAGCACGACCCCGAGGGGCCGCCCCGCCTGGGGTTCGCCGCGCGGGCGTCAAGCCACGGACGTGGACCGTTCGCGCACGACGAGGGCGCTCGTCGGTCGGGACAACGCCGCGTCGCGCGGGGGTCGGGCGGATGGCTCGCGAAGAGCGAGTAGCGCTCCGTCGCGGCGAGCTTCCGGTGTCCCGGCTCTCTCTAGACTGCCGCGGTGGCTTCGACCTTCGAACGGTCGGCGGGCGCAGCCCCGACTCGCGACGAGGCCGCGCTGCTCGCCCGGGTCTGGACGCTGCCGAACGTCATCACGCTCTCGCGACTCGTGCTGCTCGGAGGCTTCCTCGCGACGCTCTTCCCGTTGCACGAGCGCGTCACCGCTTTCTTCCTGCTCGCGCTGACAGGGATCACCGATTTCCTCGACGGCTACATTGCCCGCCACCGCGATCAGGTCACCACGCTCGGCAAGATCATCGACCCGACCGTTGACCGCATCGTTCTCGTCACCGCGATCATCTCGATCGCCGTCTTCGGCGCGGTACCGATCTGGCTCGCCGCGCTCGTCGTCGGACGCGAGGCCGTCGTGGGTGGCACGGTCCTCGTTCTCGCGGCCCTCGGCGCCGCGCGGATCGACGTCAGCTGGTTCGGCAAGGCGGGGACCTTCGGCCTGATGTGTGACTTCCCGTTGTTCTTGCTGGCCCACGGACCGGGCGGCTGGACCCACGCCGTCGAGGTCGCGGCCTGGGTGATCGTCGTTCCGGCGCTCGCGTTCTCGCTCTACGCGATGATCACCTACGTTCCCCGGGCGCGGCAGGCGCTCGCCGCGGGTCGCCTCGGCCCGGCCGGGTCTGCGACGTGACCGCGCCCCGCGAGAGGGCCGGTTCGATGAAGGTCGCGCCGTGAAGGCCGTCATCATGGCGGGTGGCGAGGGCACCCGCCTGCGGCCCCTCACGACGAGCCAGCCGAAGCCGATGCTGCCGATGGCGAATCAACCGATGGTCGCGCACGTCATCTCGCTGCTGAAGACGCACGGGTTCGACGAGATCATCATCACGGTCGCCTTCCTCGCGAACACGATCCGCACGTACTTCGGTGACGGCTCCGAGTTCGGCGTGCGGATCGACTACGCGACGGAGGAGACCGCGCTCGGCACGGCAGGTTCGGTGCTGAACGCCCGTGAACAGCTCGACGAGCGGTTCCTCGTGATATCGGGCGACGTGCTGACCGACATCGATCTTGGCGAGCTCGTCCGCTTCCACGACGCCGCCGGGGCCGCCGCCACGCTCGCCTTGAAGCCGATGGAGAACCCGCTCGACTTTGGCATCGTCATCACCGACGACAAGGGGAGAATCGAACGGTTCTTGGAGAAGCCGACCTGGGGCCAGGTGTTCTCGGACCGGATCAACACCGGCATCTACGTGCTCGATCCGGTTGTGCTCGACCACATTGCGCCAGGTCGCCCGGTCGACTTCTCCGCGGAGGTCTTCCCTGAGCTCCTCGAGGAGGGCCAGCCGCTCTACGGCTTCACGACGGAGCGCTACTGGGAGGACGTGGGCGCTCTCGACGCCTACCTGAAGGCGCACGAGGACATCCTCGACGGCAAGGTCGCGGTCGCGATCAACGCCGTGCTGTTGCGCGACGGCGTCTGGGTCGGAGAGGGCGCCGAGATCGACCCGTCGGCAACGATCGTGGCACCCACCCTCATCGGCGACAACTGTCGTATCGGGCCCGTCGCGCGCGTCGGTGCCTACACCGTGCTTGGCGCGAACGTGAACGTCGGCGAGGGGGCGGTGCTCGAACGCAGCGTCGTGCACGACAACTGCTACATCGGCCCGGGGACCGCGACCCGCAGTTCCGTCATCGGCAGATCCTGCGAACTGCGGCAGGGGGTGAACCTCGGCGAGGGGGCCGTCATCGGTGACCACTGCCGGGTCGGCCATGGCGCGGTGATCACGGCGGGAGTGAAGGTCTATCCACACAAGATCGTCGAGTCGAACGCCACAGTGACGAGCTCGATCATCTGGGAGACACGCGGGGCGCGCGCCCTGTTCGGCCGACGAGGGGTCTCGGGCCTCGCCAACGTCGACCTCTCGCCCGAACTCGTGACGCGCGTCGCGATGGCGTACGCCGCGACGCTGCCGAGGGGCGTGACCATCACGACCTCGCGCGACTCCTCCCGCTCGGCGCGGATGCTGAAGCGCGCCGCGATGGTCGGTCTCAACGCGGCGGGGCTCCACGTCGAGGATCTCGAAGCGGCGACGCTGCCGTTGACGCGGTTCCACATCCGGTCCGGCCCGAACCAGGGGGGCATCACGGTCGGGCTCGACCGGGACGATCCCCACTCGATCGTCATCCGGTTTCTCGACGCCGACGGCCTCGACGTCGACGAGGCGACGCAGAGGAGGATCGAGCGGCTGTTCTATCGCGAAGATCTTCGCCGCGTCCTCGCCGAGGAGATCGGCGACATCGACTTCCCGGCGCGCATCGTCGAGCTCTACACGGCGGCCCTCACCTCGAGCATCGAGCTCGCGCCCCTGCGCGAGGCGCGCCTCAAGCTCGTGCTCGACTACGCCTACGGCGCGGCGAGCCTCGTCATGCCGAGCGTGCTCGCCAAGCTCGGCGCCGACGTGCTCGTCGTCAACCCGCTGGTGTCGACCGTCGGCATGCTCGGCTTCGACCGCGAGGTCAGCGCGGCCCACCTCGCCGAGCTCGTCCGCTCGTCGGGCGCCCACCTCGGCGCGGTGATCGCCGCCGACGGGGAGCAGCTCACCCTCGTCGACGACACCGGGCTCGTGCTCACCGACGGCGACGCGCTCCTGACGGTGAGCCGGCTCGTCGCGGAGACGACACCCGGGGCCCGGGTCGCCGTCCCGGTCAGCGCGACCTGGCGCCTGAACGAGGTGCTCGCCGAGCTCGGCGCGGAGGTCGTCTGGACCCAGATCGGCACGGCGAACCTGATGGAGGTGGCGCTCGAGAACGACGCGACGCTCGCCGCGAGCACTGAGGGTTGCTTCGCCTTCCCCAGGTTCCTGCCCGCCTACGACGCCATCGCGACCCTGGTCCACGTGCTCGCGATGCTCGCGACGAGCGGGAAGCGGCTCTCGCAGCTGCGCGCAGGCCTCCCGCCCGTTTGCGTCGTGCACGAGCAGGTGCTGACGCCGCTCGACCAGAAGGGCGCCGTGATGCGCGGCTTCATGGAGCGGGCCCGCTCTGACGAGGTGATCCTCATCGACGGCGTGAAGCTGATCGACGCCTCGGGATGGACGCTCGTCGTGCCCGACACCGAGGAGCCGTCTACGCACGTCTTCGCCGAGGCCGACGACGAGGCGTCGTCACTCGCCCGCGCCCACGCCGCCGCCGGCGAGATTCGCCAGTTCCTAGCCGACCACGGATCCGTGGGTGCTCGCTACGATGGCCGTCCGTGAATGCGCCCGACGAGCTCCGCTATACGTCCGACCACGAGTGGGCACGTGCCGAAGGGGGCCAGGTGCGCATCGGCATCACCGACTTCGCGCAGGACGCCCTCGGCGATGTCGTCTACGTCCAACTCCCGACGGTCGGCACCACGGTCGCCCAGGGCGACACCGTGGGCGAGATCGAGTCGACGAAGTCGGTCTCCGAGGTTTACGCGCCGGTTTCGGGCGAGGTCGTCGCGGTGAACGACGACCTCGGGAACGCGCCGGAGCGCCTGAACGAGGACCCCTACGGCGACGGTTGGTTCTGCACGATCGCGCTCGCGGCGCCCGAGGACTTGGACTCCCTGCTCAGCGCCGAGGAGTACCGGGCGCTGACCGCCGAGTGATCGCGTTCGGCCCAATATTCCCCTAAGGCGAAACGATCGGCGAGCGGCTACCGTGAGTGAGGTGTTCTGTCACAACTGCGGACACCGCAATCCGCCTGGTGTGAACTTCTGTTCCTCCTGCGGGGTCGCACTCGCCCCGAACACGGACACGACGGTCTCATTCGTCCCCGAGGAATCGACCGGCGAGCTCGGCGAGGGGGAGCTCGGAGTTGAGGTCGGTGAGCTCGCCGTCGGCACGGGCGTGCTCGTCGTGAAGCGGGGACCCGAGAGCGGGGCGAAGTTCGTGCTCGACAACGAGCTGACCCGTGTCGGGCGCCACCCCGAGAGCGAGATCTTCCTCGACGACATCACGGTGTCGCGTCGCCACGCCGAGTTCGTCCGTTCGGCCGCCGGCTATGTCGTGCGCGACGTCGGATCGCTGAACGGAACCTACGTCAACCGGGAGCGGATCGAGGAGGTGCCGCTCACGAGCGGCGACGAGGTCCAGATCGGCAAGTTCAAGCTCGTCTTCCTCGCGGCCCGGCCGTCATGACGAGCCGCGTGGGCGAGGGTGCCCCCGAACACGGCTTCCTATCGATCCGCGAGGTCCTCGACCTGTTGGTTGCGGAGTTCCCCGATGTGACGATCTCGAAGATCCGCTTCCTCGAGAGCCGGGGGCTCATCCATCCGGAGCGCACGGCATCGGGGTACCGGAAGTTCTACGAGTCCGACGTCGAGCGGCTGCGCTGGATCCTCCGCCAGCAGCGCGAGCACTTCCTACCCTTGAAGGTGATCAAGGGACGCCTCGAGCAGGTGGGTGGCGCGACGAACGGACCGATCGCGCCGTCGCTCTTCGACGGAGACTTCGCCGATCCCCCGGACGAGGCGCGCGCGCTCGTCGGGGCCGGGACGACGCGGCGGGCAGCGTCGCGCGCGGCGGCGTCCGCCGAGAAGGGCGACCCGGGCGAGTTCGACGAGTTCTTCGAGGGCCGTGAGGAGGACGATCTGCCGACGCGCCCCCTTGACGGGGACCTGGTGGAGCGTCCCGCGGCGTCCACGGCAGGGCCGGACGGCGGAACCGCGTCCGGTGCCGGCGCGGGAGACGCGGACCAGCCGGCGACGACGCGTCGCCGGGCGACGCGGGTGAGCCGGGTCGAGACGACGCCGGTGGTCGACGAAGCCAACGCCGCGGCGAAGGCGGCCGGGACGAAGACGGCGGCGCGCCGGGTCGGCGGCAGACCTCCGCGGGGCAGCTCTTCGGGCACGGGTGGCCGGGTGACCAGCTACAGCGCCGAGGAGCTCGCGACGGTCGCGGGGGTCGAGGCGGGCATCGTCGCCGAGCTCGACGAGTACGGCCTGATCGGCACCGTCGAGGTGGCCGGCGGACGCGCCTACCGGCCGGACGCGCTCGAGATCGTCCGGCTCGCCGCCGCGTTCGGCAAGTTCGGCATCGAGCCGCGCCACCTGCGGACCTTCAAGCACGCCGCCGAGCGCGAGGCGGGTCTTTTTTCGCAGGTCGTCACGCCGCTTCTCTACCAGCGCAATCCCGAGGCCCGCGTCCGTGCCTTCGCCGAGCTGAGGACGCTCGTCGAGCTCGGCGCCTCGCTCCACGAGGCGTTCGTGCGGGCGGTGCTCGACGACCTCGGCCGGGGATGACGGACGGGCCGACGGCGGGACTGTCGGCCGGCGAGATCGCCGCGATCGTTTCCCGGCTCGCCCGTGAGATCGATGCCGACCATCCGGGCGGCGTGGCGATCGTCGGGCTGCTCAAGGGGGGTGTCTTTCTCGTCGCCGATCTCGTCCGGGCGCTCACCGTGCCCTGCACCGTCGACTTCCTCGCCCTTTCGTCCTACGCGGCGGGCGAGCGCCGGGTCCGGATCCTGAAAGACCTCGACAAGGACGTGTCCGGCGAGGACGTCATCGTCGCGGCCGACGTCGTCGACACGGGATTGTCGATCCGCTACGTCATCGACCTCCTCGAGCGCCGGGGGGCGCGCCACGTCGAGGTCTGCACGCTGCTCGACCGTCCCGGTCGCCGGATCCTCCCGGTCCCGCTGAAGTACTGCGGCACCGGGGCGACGGAGGACTTCCTCGTCGGCTACGGACTCGATTTCGCCGACCGCTACCGCAACCTGCCCGCGATCTACATCGTCGACCCGGAGACCATCTCCCGGGAGCGGGAACCGTTCGAGGCGGCCGTGTTCGGCCCCGACCGCGCCGTATCGACCGCCGATCCCCGGGAGTAAGTTCGAAACATGCTGGAGGTCCGGCTGACGGCGGTCCGGGTCGATCTCCAGTCGAACACGCCCGTCGTGCTGCTCCAGGAGGTCGATGGGGAACGCTCACTGCCGATCTTCATTGGCGCGCCGGAGGCCACGGCGATCGCCTTCGCCATCCAAGGGGTCGAGGTGCAGCGCCCGATGACCCACGATCTCATGAAGGACCTGCTCGACGCGCTCGGCGTCAGCGTCGCGCGCGTCGTCGTGAGCGAGGTCCGCGACGCCACGTACTTCGCCGAGATCCACCTCGTCGTCGCCGGGCGGGCGCTCGAGCTGTCCTCGCGGCCGTCCGACGCCATCGCGCTCGCGGCGCGCACCCATTCGCCGCTCTACGTCGAGGACGACCTGATGGAGGCGGCGGGGGTCGTGCTCGACGACGAGGAGGAGGACGAAGACGCCCCCGAGGAGATCGTCGGGGAGTTCCGCGAGTTCCTCGACCGGGTGCGCCCGGAGGACTTCACGACCTAGCTGGCCCGCGACCGGCGGACCTGATCGTTGACTCGCCCCGATCGCGGCCGTAACCTCACGACAGCAGCGTAGTTACGCGCCTGTCATCGCGGCGGTCCGTCGCGCCAGGTACGTGTCTGCCAGGAGGAACACGTGATGGCGCGGTCCGAGGAGGGCTTCCGGGGCCCGCAGGTCTGCAAGGTCGTCGGGATCACCTATCGCCAGCTCGACTACTGGGCGCGCACCGGTCTTCTGCGGCCGTCGCTCGCCGACGCGCACGGCTCGGGCACCCAGCGGCGCTACTCCTACGCCGATGTCGTCGAGTTGAAGGTGATCAAGCAGCTCCTCGACGCCGGGGTCAACCTCGGTCAGGCGCGCCGGGCGATCGCGTGCCTGCGCGAATCCGGCGGCGAGCTCGCCACGGCGAATCTCGTGTTGGGCGCCGAGGGGACGGTGCTCGCCCGCTCGGGCGAGGAGATCGTCGACCTGCTGCGCGGTGGCCAGGGCGTCTTCAACATCGTGCCGCTCGCCGCGGTCGTCGGCGAGGTCGACGCGGCGATCCTCGTTCTCGACCGGCCGGGCGTCGCCAAGGCCGGACCCGAACCGCTGCCCGAGGCGCGGGGACGTCGGGCGAGCAGCTAGAAAGGCCAGGCAAGACCATCCGCCCGGAACGAGCAGAGCGAACGGTGAGGTTCGCGCATTCCTCGGAGCGGTTCCTGGCCGACCTTCTCGACTTCTACGGGGTTGCCTGGGAGTACGAACCCGTCGAGTTCGTCCTCGCCTGGGATGACGCGGGCCGGCCGACCTCGGGGTTCCGGCCCGACTTCTACCTTCCCGAGCACGACCTGTTCCTCGAGCTGACGACGCTGCGCCAGGAGCTCGTGACGAAGAAGAACGCCAAGCTGCGCCGGCTGTGCGAGCTCCATCCCGACCTCAACATCCGGATGCTCTACCGGCGGGACTGCGCGAGCCTCGAGCTGAAGGCGCTCCTCAACGCGCGGGGCACGTCGTCGCTGCCTGCGACGATGGCCGGCTAGCCGGTGACGGGATGAGCCTGCGCCAGAGCCCGCTGCGAGCCGAGCACGAGGCGCTCGGCGCGAAGCTCGTCGAGTTCGGCGGCTGGGAGATGCCGCTCGCGTATCCGACCGGCACGGTCGCTGAACACCTCGCCTGCCGGCGCGGCGCGGTCGTCTTCGACGTGAGCCATCTCGGCACCGTGCGGGTCGAGGGTGGCAGCGCCTTCGACCGGTTGCAGACGAGCTTCACGAACGACCTCGCCCGGATCGCCCCGGGGCACGCGCAGTACACGCATCTGCTCGACGACGACGGGTCGGTCGTCGACGACTGCATCATCTGGTGGCTCGACGAGATGACCTTCGACGTCATGCCGAACGCCTCGAACACGGCGTCGGTGCGCGACGCCATCGGTGGCGAGGACACGACGGCGTCTCGGGCGATCCTCGCGGTGCAGGGACCGACGGCGCGCGAGGTCCTCGCCAAGGTCGCGCCCGAAGCGGCCGCCGTGCCCCACTTCGGCGTGGCCCGCTTCGCCCACCGCGGCGTCGATTGCGTCGTCGCCGGCACGGGTTACACCGGCGAGGACGGTGTCGAGTGCGCGATTCCCGCCGACTTTGCCGGGGAGTTCTTTCGCGCCGTGGTCGACGCCGGGGCGCTGCCGGCGGGACTCGGGGCGCGCGACACCTTGCGTCTCGAGGCCGGGCTGCCGCTGTTCGGCTACGAGCTCGGTCCCGGGATCACGCCTTTCCAGGCGGGGCTCGGCTGGGTCGTCGCCTGGTACAAGCCGGTGTTCCGTGGCAGGGCCGCCCTCGAGGCCGAACGGGAGAAGGGAATCGCCCGCCGGCTGCGGGGTCTTCTCTCGGCGACGCGTCGTATGCCGCGCGCCCACGACCGCTGTGTCGTCGAGGGCGCGGACGTCGGCTTCGTGACGAGCGGCAACTTCTCGCCGGTGCTCGCCCGCGGCATCGCCCTGGCCTTCTTGCCGCCGGAGATCGCCGAGGGCAGCGAGGTCGAGGTGGACGTGCGGGGGGCGACGGTGTCGACCTCGGTCGTGAAACCACCGTTCCAGCGGCTCGCCGGCCTGACGCCGCACTAGGGAGGACCATGGGGAGCTTCGTTCCCCACACCGACGCGGACATCGCCGCGATGCTCGAGTTCCTGGGTCTGGGCGACCTCGACGAGCTCTACGCCGCGGTCCCCGCGGCGATCAGACTGGCGGGGCTCGACCTGCCCGAGGCGCTCAGCGAGGCCGATCTCGTGGCCTCGCTCGGCGAAGTCGCGGCGCAGAACCGCACCGTCGTCTCCGGCGCGATCTGCTTCGCCGGGGGCGGCGCCTACGACCACGAGGTCCCCGCCGCCGTCCGGGCGCTCGCCGCCCGGTCGGAGTTCGTCACCGCCTACACCCCCTACCAGCCCGAAGTCGCCCAGGGCGTGCTGCAGGCGCTGTTCGAGTACCAGACGATGGTGGCGCGCCTCACGGGCCTCGAGATCGCCAACGCCTCGCTCTACGACGGTGCCGCGGCGCTCGTCGAGGCGACGAACCTCGCCGTCGCGACGACCGGCTCGCCGCTCGTCTACTGCTCGCGGGGCGTCAACCCGCGCTGGGTCGAGGTGCTCCGGACGTTCTCCCGCGGCAGTCGCCATACCGTCGAGATGCTCGGCCTCGCCGACGGCGTGACCTCGTTCGCGGAGATCGACCAGGCACGCGCCGGGGCGGTGGTCGTCGCCTACCCGAACTACCTCGGCATCCTCGAGGATCTGTCCGCGGCGCGTCACGCGGCGGACCGCCTGGGCGCGCACCTCGTTGTCTGCCAGGACCCGATCGCCGCGGGGCTGCTCCGCAGCCCGGGGGAGTTCGGGGCCGACGTCGTCGCCGGCGAGGGCCAGGCGCTCGGCAACCCGCTCGGCTTCGGCGGGCCCTATCTCGGGCTTTTCGCCTGCAAGGCCGAGTACGTGCGGCGTCTGCCGGGCCGGCTCGTCGGCGAGACGGTCGACACGGAGGGTCGGCGCGCCTACGTGACGACGTTGCGGGCGCGCGAACAGGACATCCGCCGGGAGAAGGCTTCGTCCAACGTCTGCACGAACGAGACCCTGATGGCGGTGACCGCGGCGATTCAGCTCGGATGGCTGGGAACGACGGGCCTGCGGGAAGTCGCGCTGCGCTGCGCGCGTGGGACCCGCTACTGCCGGGAGGCGCTCTGCGCGATCGATGGCGTCGAGCCGGTGGCGCCCGCTCCCGTCCTCCGGGAGTTCGCGCTGCGCGCCCGCGTCGACGGCGAGGTGCTGGTCGAGCGTCTCCTTGACGCGGGCTACCTCGCCGGGATCCCGCTGCGAGAGGGATTCGAGGGGACGGACGCCGAGGGCGGGCTCCTCGTCGCGGTGACGGAACGTCGCACGAGAGCCGAGATCGACGGCTTCGCCAGGGCGTTCGCGGGCGCGGTCCGATGACCGGCGACGGGTCGGCGCCCGGCGGGCGCGCGGCCTCGGCGCCGCTGCTCGGGCGGGCGACCGAACCGACGATCTTCGAGCTGTCGTCCCCCGGGCGCCGGGCGTGGTCCTTCCGCACGACGGGCCTGCCGGAGTGGCCCGCTGAGGAGCTCGTGCCCGCCGAGCACCTCCGCGCGGCGCCGGTGCCCCTTCCCGAGGTCTCGGAACGCGACCTCGTCGGGCACGTGACCCGGCTCTCGCACCGCCAGTACAGCGTCGATCTCGGCGCCTACCCGCTCGGCTCGTGCACGATGAAGTACAACCCGAAGGTCTGCGACGAGGCGGCGTCGCTCCCGGGATTCCGCGACGTCCATCCCGCCACGCCGCCGTCGGCTGCGCAGGGTTGGCTGCGGGTGCTCGTCGAGCTCGAGGAGGCGCTCTGCGCGATCACCGGCATGGCGGCGGCGACGCTGCAGCCGGCGGCGGGCGCGGCCGGGGAACTCACGGGGCTGCTCCTCATGCGCGCCTATCACGAGCTCGCCGGCGACAGCCGCACCCGGGTCGTCATCCCCGATTCCGCCCACGGCACGAACCCCGCCTCGGTGAGGCTCGGCGGGTACACCGTCGCGACCGTCGGCAGCGACGCCCGCGGGCTCGTCGACCGCGCTGCGCTCGCCCGCGTCCTCGCGCCGGACGTCGCCGGGATCATGCTCACGAACCCGAACACGCTCGGGCTGTTCGAAGAGGAGATCCTCGAGATCGCCGAGATGGTCCACGGGGTCGGGGGCCTGCTCTACTACGACGGCGCCAACCTCAACCCGATCCTTGGCGTGGTCCGACCGGGGGACATGGGCTTTGACATCGTGCATCTCAACTTGCACAAGACGTTCGCGACGCCCCACGGTGGCGGCGGACCCGGGGCGGGTCCGGTCGCGGTGGGGGAGCGCCTCGTCGATCTGCTCCCCGGGCCGCGCCCGGTGCGCGTGGGTCGCGGGTATGGCTTCGCGACGCCCCCGCGCTCGATCGGCCGGATCCACTCCTTCCACGGGAACGCGCTCGTGCTGTTGCGGGCGTGGTGCTACATCGCGCTGAACGGTCGCGACGGTTTGCGGCGCGTCGCGCAGGCCTCGGTGCTCAACGCGAACTGGCTGCGCGAGCGCCTCCGCGGTGTCTACGACTTCCCCTACGACCGGCCGGTGATGCACGAGTGCGTCGTCTCGGCGGCCACGCTGAAGCGCGCAACCGGCGTACGGGCCCTCGACGTCGCGAAGCGTCTTCTCGAGCAAGGCTTCCACGCGCCGACCGTGTACTTCCCGCTCGTCGTCGAGGAAGCGCTGATGATCGAGCCGACCGAGACGGAGAGCCCCGAGACCGTCGCCGCGTACGCCGAGGCGCTCCTGGCGATCGCCGCGGAGGCCCGCGCCCAGGCCGCGGCCGGCGAGGGCCGCGCCGCGCACGACGCGCCGCGCACGACCCCGGTCGGACGACTCGACGAGGCGCGCGCCGCACGCCGACTCGTTGCGACCTTCGACACCCGCCCGGGAGAGGTCGACTGAGACCCCGGCCACAACTGCCTGCAGGTCCGCGCCGGCGGGCGCAACGCGGCGCCAGCCGCGAAAGTCAGGCGCGAGGCGGCGTCTCCTGGCTCTTCAGGGCGTCGATGCGACGGTGGTACTCCTCCTCGCCGATCGCGCCGGAGGCGAACCGCCGGGCGAGGATGAGCTCCGGCGGTTCGTCGAGGCGATAAAAGGGCCTCTTCATCCGGCCGTTGCGCGCGTACGCCCGGAAGATGACGACGAGTCCGAAACCGACGAGAACCGCGAGGAGCACGAGGACGAGGAGTATGAAGAGCAAGGCGAACAGGTGCACCCGTGTGCTGTTCACGATCAGCACCGCCTGGTACAACACGGAGTCTGCCCCCTTGGCCGCGGCCCAACTATAGGCCCGGGGTCGCGGCGGCTCGCCGCGAGCGGGAGGAGCGGCGCGCGAACCCGGGGCGTGTCACCGGCACCGGAACCCGCGTCCGATCGCGATGGGCGGAACGAGCGCGCCGGGCCGCGCCCTCAGCGGCGGGCGGCGATCCGGCTGGCGAGATAGGAAACGGCGAGCGGGTAACGGTGCTCGTTGTGGTAGTGGGTTCCGTCGAACAGCTCGAAGGCGACGTCGTCGACCCCGGCGCGACGGAGCTCGGAGACGAGGATCTCGGCACCGATGTCGAGCGAGTAGTCGTCGCGGCGGCCGGCGTCGACCCAGATGGCGCGCAACGACCGCAGCGCGGGGACGTGGTGTTCGACCATGCGGACCGGGTCCTTGTCGAGCCAACGGGACCAGGTGTCTTGCCGGATGGCGCCCGTCGCGGCGTCGAAGGGGAGCGACACCGACCCGTCCGGTTCGGCCGAGTAGCAGGCGGAGAGCGCCCAGACCATGACGAGCGCAGGATCGTCGGGTTTCGACTGCGCCGGCCGCGTCGCCAGGTCGGCGAAGAAACGGTCGTAGGAGCCGTCGTAGTGGTCGCGCAGCGCCCGGTGCGCACGGGCCACCTCCGGCAGCAGCGAGAGCTCGAAGCAGCAGTCGCTGGCGAGCGAGGCGAACGCCGAGAAGAGGTCCGGTCGCAGCATCGTCGTGACGATCGCCCCGTAGCCACCGCTCGAGTGCCCCATCACGGCGCGGTGGTCGCGGTCAGGCACCGTGCGGTACTCGCCGTCGACGAAGCCGACGACGTCCTCGCAGAGATAGGTGTGGTAGCGGCCGGTGGCCGGCGAGTCGAGGAACTGACTGCCCCCGAGCGCGGTCCAGGCGTCGACGTAGACGACGATGCAAGGCGGTGTGCCGGACCCGAAGGCCTCGTCGACCAGCTCCGGCGCGGTTCGCCCGAGCATCGCGGACGTTGAACGGAGTCCCCAGCGCGTGACGAATCCGCCGAAGCCCTGCAGCAGATAGACGACGGGGTAGCGCTGCGACGACTCGTCGTAGCCCGGCGGGAGGTAGACCCAGACCGGTCGCGTCGCCGGATCGCCGAGGGGGTTGCCGTTCAGCGCCCGCGACGTGAGCTCACGCGTCTCGATCCGACCGGCGAGCTCCATCGTCCACGGACGCATCGCAGCCGCCGCTCAGGTGCGGCCGACGGACGCGACGTCGTGGCCGGAGAACGCGGGGTGCGAATCATGCTGGCGTCCGAGCCGCGACGGCCACCAGTTCCAGCGGCCGAGGAGCGCCACCGTCGCCGGGACGAGCAGGACGCGCACGACGAACGTGTCCATGAGGATGCCGATCGCCAGCCCGAAGCCGATCGCCTCGACCTGGTCGCCGCCGGGCCCGTTGCGGCCGACGATGGCGAGCACGGCGAAGCTCCCGGCGAGGACGAGCCCCGCAGAGGTGATCGTCGGCCCGGTCCGTCCGACCGCGTGGGTGACGGCTTCGCGGATCGGGCGGCGGCGTGCCTCCTCGCGGATGCGGGTCATGACGAGGATGTTGTAGTCCTCACCGAGAGCGAGAAGGAAGATGAACATGAGGAACGGGAGCACGAAGGTGATCCCGGATTCGCCGCCGATGTCGAGGAAGACGAGCACCGAGACGCCGAGTGCCGCGAGGTAGGACAGTCCGACGCTGACGATGAGGTACAAGGGCGCGACCAAGCTGCGCAGCACGAGCGCGAGCAGGATCGCGATGGCGATGATCGCGATCGGGATAATGTGGAACAGGTCGTGGTTCGAGGTGTTCGCGACGTCGTAGAGGGCGGGCGCGTCGCCAGCGACGCCACTGTCATCGGCGTGCGCCGCCGTGGCCGCCGCGGCCACGATCCGGCGCAGTCGCGGCACGGAGTTGATCGCGGCGTTCGAGTCGGGATTGCCGACCCGCAGGCTCACCTCGTACATGATGGTCTTGCCGTCGGCGGACACGAACGCCTCGGTGGCGTGGTAGATCTCGTAGGCGGCGAGTGGGACGAGCTTCTTGAACTTCGCCGGCTCGGTCGAGGGGAGGAGCGCCGGGTTGCCGAGGAGCACGTGCAGCTTCGTGTAGTCGATGGCCGGGATCGGGTATCCGGTGGGGTTGAGCGGGCCGTCGAGGGTCCGGAAGGCGCCCGACTGCTCGAGCGACGCCTCGCCGACCGCGACCTGTTGGGCGATCCCCGCCCGCCAGACCGGCGAGGCGAACCGCATGATGATGTCCGTCGGGTTCGTCGCCGCCTCGGGGAAGTTCTTCACGAGCGCGGCGTTGCCGGCGGCGGCGTCGCTGCCCGCCGGGGCGTTCGTGGCGCCGCCGAAGCCGCCGGAACGGTAGGAGAGCGCCGCCGAGGCGAAGCAGGCGAAGAGCAGCAAGCCGAGTCCGAGTGTCGCGCCGGGGCGGCGTAGCAGCCGTCGGGCGATGCCGGTCCACCAGCCTTCGCGCTCGGTTCCCGGCGCGATCGGCGACGGCCAGAACGCGGCGCGCCCGAGGATGGCGAGCAGAGCCGGCAGCAGGGTGAGGCCTGTGAGCAGCATCACCCCGATCCCGACGGCGAGCGGAACGCCGAGGTCCTTGTAGATGCCGAACGTGGCCAGCAACAGGCTCAACAGGGCGAAGATCACCGTTCCCCCCGACGCCGTGATCGACTCGCCGATGCGGGCGAGCGAGTAGGCGACCGCGTCGTTCGGCGATCTGCCGGCGCGCAGCTCCTCTCGAACCCGGAAGACGAGGAACAGGCCGTAGTCCGTCCCCGCCCCGAGCATGAGGACGATGAGCAACAGCTCCGTGAACTCGGAGATCTGCAGGCCGTGGGCGCCGAGTCCGCCGATGAATCGGTTGGCGACGACGAGCGCGAGTGCCGAAGGGATGAGGGTGACCAAGGGCGCGAGGACCGAGCGGAAGACGAAGAACAGCAGCACGATGATGAAGAGCACCGAGAAGTCCTGGACGCGGTTACCGGTCGTCGCTGACTTCGCCTGGTTGGCGACGTTCGTCGCGACTGCCCCGGCGACGTGCATCTGGAGTCCCGCCGGTGGGTGCACCGCCGTGAAACTCGTCGCCAGGGCTCCGATGAGGGTCTTCTCGCCGGTGATGTCGTTCTCGTTGACGTGGGCGCTGACGAGCAGTTCCGCGGCGTGCCGGTTTGGTGAGATGCCGACGAAACGCACCAGGCGGACGAGCGGCACCCTCTTCGCGGCGGACACCTCTCGCACGAGTGCTGCTTCGTCGGCGGGGCCGAGGGGCGCGTGCGCGCGCGCCGCGACGACGACGACGATGCTGTTCGCGCTGGTGTTGCCGAGCAACGGCGTCGCGAGGTTGAACGCCTGGATCGTCGGCGAGGTCGAGGGCAAGAAGTGGCTGTTGTCGTTGTTGATCTCACTGCCGAGCGTCGGCAGCGTGATCGTCGAGACGACGACGACGACGATCCAGCCGAGCAGCACGAACCAGCGGAAGCGCTCAACCGCGCGACCAAAGGCCGCAAAGAAACGATCCATGGGGAGAATCCTGCCAGCCCGCAGCCGTCAATGCGACGACGGTGCCCCGTGGGTCGAGTGGCGCAGGGCGATCTCCGGCAGCAGCCAGCTGAGGCCGAAAGCGATCGCTGCGACCGGCACGGCGACGAGGAAGACGACGTCGAGCGAGTGCGCGTAGGCGGCGACGAAGGCGTGGTGCACCGGGGGCGGCAGCGTCTTCAGGACCTTCGGCGTGAGGTCGGCGAGGTGCAGTCCCGCCGGCAGGGATGCCCCGCCGAGGGCCGACTGCAGGTTGCCGCCGATGATGTTGGCGAGGATCGCGCCGAAAATCGCGGTGCCGAACGCCGCCCCGATCGTCCGGAAGAAGGTCGTTCCCGAGGTGGCGACCCCGAGCTCGCTGTGCGGGACGGCGTTCTGGGCCGCGAGCACGAGCACCTGGATGAGACAGCCGAGACCGGCGCCGAGCACGACCATGTAGGACGACATGAGAAGTGGGCTCGTCTGGGCGTGGAGGTGAGACAACAGGTAGAGCCCGACCGTCGTGAGGGCCGATCCGATGATCGGGAACCTCCGGTAGTGGCCGGTGTGGGTGATGATCTGGCCCGAGCCGATCGACGTGACGATGAGTCCGCCCATGAGCGGCAAGAGCCACAGCCCCGAAGCCGTTGGTGTCGCGCCCCGCACGTACTGGAGGAAGAGCGGCAGGAAGACCGTTACCCCGAACATCGCGAAACCGACGATGAAACACATCCCCGAGACGACAGCGAAGGTGCGGTTGGCGAAGAGGTGGAGGGGAAGCACCGGTTCGACGGCGCGTCGGTCGACGAGCGCCCAGACGACGGTGAGCGCGACGCCGAGAACGCCGAGGACGACGATCGGTGACGATCGCCAGGCGTAGGTCGTTCCGCCGAGGCTCGTGAGCATGACGAAGCTCGTCGCCGCGAGCGCGAGCAGCAGCGTGCCGGCGTAGTCGATGACGTGCCGGACGCGGGTGAGCGCTCCCGGGACGGTCACGGCGATCACGCCGAGCGCGACGGCGCCGATCGGCAGGTTGATGTAGAAGATCCAGCGCCACGAGAGGTCGTCGACGAAGACCCCCCCGAGCAGGGGACCGATGATGCTCGCCGCGCCGAAGACGGCGCCGAACAGCCCCTGGTAACGGCCGCGCTCACGGGGCGGAACGACGTCGCCGATGATCGCCTGGGTGCCGACGAACAGGCCGCCGCCACCGAGTCCCTGGATGGCGCGGAACAAGATGAGCTCGGACATGGACTGGCTGAGTCCGGACAGGGCCGATCCGATCAGGAAGATGACGATCGCGGCCTGGAAGAACCCCTTGCGGCCGTACTGGTCGCCGAGCTTGCCCCACAGCGGTGTCGAGGCGGTCGAGGCGAGCAGGTAGGAGGTGACGACCCACGAGAGATGGGTCTCCCCGTGCAGGTCGGCGACGATCGTCGGCAGCGCGGTCGAGACGATCGTCTGGTCGAGGGCCGCGAGCAGCAGCCCGAGCAGGAGCGCGCCGATGATGAAACGGCGGCGCTCCATGGAGAACGCGGGGACCCGGTGGAAGACCTCCTCGGTCGCGATGAGCGTCTCGGTCACGAGATGTCGATTGCTTTCTGTGGATGTCGTCTTATCGAGCACCGAACGGGCGGGCGGAGCAGGCGCGCCGGACGCAGCGCAGAGGCTGGCATTTCTCGAGGCTACCGGGGTGCTCGGAGAGATCAGCGCGCTGGGACCCTGCAAGAAGGCGGTTCCGGTCGGCCGCCCGTGCTCCTCCCGGAGTGCGCCAGGACCCGAGATCTACCCTGTAGGTCGAGCCCGACGTGATCGAGCAACCTTCCCGGGAGGCACCATGACGCACGCCCACGAGATCCTCGACGAGCTGCGCGAACCCGCGCGGGCGTTACGCCGGCTGGTCCCCGACGTCTATACGACGTTCGCTGCGCTCGACCGTGCCGCGATGGCGGACGGGGCTCTCGGCACGAAGTGCAAGGAACTCATCGCGCTGGCGATCGGGGCCACCCGTGAATGCGACGCCTGCATCGCCTCCCATGCCCGGGGCGCCGCTCGCGCCGGTGCGACAGAGGCCGAGGTCGCCGAGGCGATGGGTGTGGTGATCCTCATGAACGGCGGTCCGGGGACGGTCTGGGGACCCCGTGCGCTCGACGCGTTCCGTGAGTTCGCCGGGGGCGAGACCTGATCGCAGGGCTGGGGCACCACGGGCGGGGACGGCCGCCGAGGGGCGCGGCTGAGCCGGCGCGGCCATCTGACCTCACGGCGGCATCGGCTGCGATGAGCGGCGAGGAGCGCACGTGGACCGTGGCATTGACCGAATGGTCTGGAGATCACGCGTTCAAACCTGCACGAAAGATCGCTCTCTATGACATGAATGAGTCATCGCCACAGTAAGCGAATATGCAGCCACTGAGGGTGAGAAGTCCCAGTGAGCAGGCGGGTCGTGTTGTATGAGGAAGCGAGGAGATTTAAGCTCTCGGCCGTGAGCGAACAAGAGAATTCCCTCATCGAGAAGCTGCGGTCGTACGGCGTCTCCATTGAGGAGCTTGAGGCCCTGGCGGGGGAGGGGAAGACGCCGGTCGGGCCTAGCGCCGAGAGCGTGCCGGCCTCCGAGACGCGACCCGGGCCGGAAGCGGTCGGTGCCTTCCAGCCGCTTGCAGCGGAGACGACGACCGTGCCGGTGGCCGAAGACGCCTCGCTGAGGGCGGACGCCGCGGCGCTCCGTCAGCAGTCGGCGCTCTTTGAAGCAAAGCCGACGCGCGACCGGATGATCGCCGAGGCCAACGACGCCGCGGCGGAGATCCGTGCGAACGCGGTGCGGCTCGTCTCGATGAAGTTGCAGGCTGCCGAAGAAGAGATCATGGCGATGCGCCTGAAGGCCACCGACGAGGTCGCGCAACTTCGCAGGGAGACAGCCCGGGCGCTGACGGTGCGCTTGCAGGAAGCGGGGAGCGAGGCCGCCGCGTTGCGGGAGACGGCCCGCGAGGAGGCTCAGGCGTTCTGGGAGTCCGCGAGCCGAGAGTTCGCCGAGGCGCGGACGCGCGTCGCGCAGATGCGCGCGCACATGGCGCAGCTGCTCGCGAGCGTGAACGACGCCGTGGCGTCGGTCGAGGAGGCGGCGGGTTCGATCGCCGCGCTCTGTGAGAGCCACCTCGAGGACGTTCCCCGAAACGGACAGACCCAGTAGGGCGCGTCTGCCCTGGGCCGCGAGACACCCGCGGTGCCGCGTTGGCGATCGACCTTGTCGGCTGGCGGGCTCGACCGGCCGATTCGTCAGGCCACGATTCGACACGTCACGATCAGCGCTCATCGTCAAGCCGATGAACTACCCGGAAGGACGCCTGCCATGGCGCAGATGAAGAATCCGGCAGCGGGCGCCCGTGTGCGCGCGGACGACCGCGCGCACGTCTTCCACTCCTGGTCGGCGCAGGATCTCGTAACGCCATTGCCGATCGCCGGCGCGGCCGGTTCCTATGTCTGGGACTACGAAGGCAGGCGCTACCTCGATTTCTCGTCGCAACTCGTCTACACGAACATCGGCCACCAGCACCCGAAGGTCGTGAGCGCGATCCAGGCCCAAGCCGCCCGACTGTGCACGGTGGGACCGCAGTTCGCGAACGACGTCCGGGGCGAGGCGGCGCGCCTCATCGCCGCGATCGCGCCTGGCGATCTCAACAAGGTGTTCTTCACGAACGGCGGCGCCGAGGCGATCGAGCACGCGACGCGCCTCGCGCGCCTCCATACGGGGCGCATCAAGGTCCTCGCGAGCTACCGCTCGTATCACGGGGCGACGACGACCGCCATCAACCTGACCGGTGACCCGCGCCGCTGGGAGAACGACTACGGGAGCGCCGGCGTCGTGCACTTCTTCGGCCCGTTCCTGTACCGGTCGCCGTTCCACTCGACGACGGAAGAGGAGGAGTGCGTCCGCGCCCTCGAACATCTCGAGCAGGTGGTCCAATTCGAGGGGCCGTCGAACGTCGCGGCGATCGTCCTCGAGACGGTCCCTGGCACCGCCGGGATCATGGTGCCTCCTCCCGGGTACCTCGCCGGCGTGCGGGAGCTCTGCGACCGCCATCGGATCGTGTTCGTGGCCGACGAGGTCATGTGCGGGTTCGGGCGGACAGGTCGGTGGCTCGCGATCGACCACTGGGCGGTGAGACCGGACCTGATCACGTTCGCCAAGGGGGTGAACTCCGGTTACGTCCCCCTCGGTGGCGTGATGATCTCGGATCGGATCGCGGCAACATTCGCGGAGCGCCCCTATCCGGGAGGGCTCACGTACTCAGGACACCCGCTGGCGTGTGCCGCTGCCGTCGCGTCGATGAACGCGATGCGCGAGGAGCGCATCGTCGAGAACGCGGCGCGCATCGGCGAGGAGGTGCTCGGACCGGGTCTTCGCAAACTCGCGGAACGCCACCCGTCGATCGGCGAGGTGCGCGGCCTCGGCGTCTTCTGGGCGCTCGAGCTCGTGAAGGACCGCGCGACGAGAGAACCTGTGGCCCCCTACGGCGGGACGTCACCGGCGATGAGCGAGCTCGTCGCGGCATGCCTCGAAGCTGGACTCCTGCCGTTCACGAACTACAACCGGATGCACGTCGCGCCGCCCTGCACGGTCAACGCGGCCGAGGCGAACGAGGGCCTCGCGATCCTCGACGAAGCGTTGCAGACGGTCGACGCCCACTACGAGGGCCGATAGGACAAGTCGTCGAGTGCCGACAAGTCTGCGAACTGGGAATCGACACCAAGGAAAGCGGGATGCATGTCGCTCCGACGGACGCAACCAAGATGAGCGAGCACGAAGTCGGCCAGGTCGAGCGGGCGAACGCGTCGTCCCGTGTGCCGGTGGTTCTCATCCACGGGCTCTGGGCGCTGCCGAGCTGCTGGGACCGATGGCGCGCAGCTCTTGAAGAAGCCGGCTACGTCGCGCTGGCACCGGGTTGGCCGGACGATCCGGTGACAGTGGCCGAAGCCAAAGGACATCCAGAGGTCTTCGCCCGCAAGAGCGTGGCGCAAATCGTCCACCATCTCGGGGGGGTCATCGGACGTCTGGAGAGAAGGCCGGTTCTCGTAGGGCACTCATTCGGGGGGCTCTTGACGCAGATCCTCGCCGGCCAAGGGATGGCCGCGATGTCGGTCGCGATCAGTCCCGCTCCTTTCCGTGGCGTGTTGCCGATGCCGATATCGCTCGTGCGTTCCGCGCTACCAACGCTCCGCAACCCGGCCAATCGCCAGCGCGCGGTGCAGCTCACCTACCGGCAGTTCCGCTACGCGGTGGCCAATGCGACAAGTGAGCAGGAGGCCAAGGAGCTGTACGAGGCCTACGCCGTGCCCGCGGGCGGCAGGGCGCTCTTCCAGGCCGCTCTGGCCAACCTCAACCCTTGGACCGAGGTGAAGGTCGACACGACGAATCCCGGGAGGGGGCCGCTGTTGATCGTCTCAGGCGAGAAGGATCACTTCCTTCCACGGTCGATCGCCGACGCGTCCTACAAGCGCCAGAAGCGCAACAACGGCGTCACCGAGATCCTCGAGATCCCGGGCCGCGGCCATTCGCTCACGTTCGACAGCGGCTGGCGAGAGGTCGCTGACAGGGTGCTTGAGTTCATCCGCCGCTTCGTCTAGTAGCGGGGCGGTCAGCCCTGAGCCCGCGGCGCTGTCATGGCGAGCAGATTGTCGCCGTCGCTAAGCGGACTTGTCTGCGCGCAGCACGAAGACCCCCCAGCCGAGACATCTCCGTTCCTCGGAGAGATAGTACCGGCGGGACGCGTCGCGCTGTGCGCGAACCTCTGACGCCTCGGGGGCGTGAGGGTTGGTGCTCAGCCACTCGGCCACGTTGAGCCATTGGCTCGCCTCGTACCGATCCCAATCCCCGTGCGTGGCGAGGACCATCTCGACAAGGTCCGTGTTGGCTGCCTCGAAGCGGTCCAACGTGCCCGCAAGGTCCGCGAACGTCTGACCCTCCTCGTGCTTTCTCCTGACGACGTCAGGGGGTTGTGCGGCCCAAAATGCCTCGCCCACGAGCATCCAGCCGTGCGGTGCCAGCCACTGGCTCATGAGGTCGAGCGTGCCGGAGAGCCCCCCGCCAATCCACGTCGCGCCGATGCAGCTCACCACGTCGAAACGGCCGCTCACTCCGGTCGGGTGACCCGCGTCACCTTCGACGAATCTGACGGAGTCAGCAACGCCGAATTCGACCGCGCGCTCTCGTGCGGCGACGAGGAATGGAGCGTGCACATCGACACCGACGCCGCTCGCTCCGAGTCGCCTGGCGAACTGACACAGCAGTTCCCCCTTGCCGCAGGCGAGGTCGAGCAGCCGGGTCCCCTGCCCGACGCGGCAGATGTCGCCGAGCAGTAGTAGCTCGTCGAGGGAGAGCGGGTTCATGATGCGATGGCTGGACTCCGATATCTCGTGATAGCGAAGAACACTGAGCATGAAGGCTCCTTCTGGCGGAGCGGGAATTGCCCTCGCCGTATTCGAAGTCTGGCTGAGGATGGAGCAGGCTCACGGCAGGCGCTCCTCGGTCAGGCCGGCCGAGGGACCTGTCGCGGGATCACTCGGGAGTCGTCGGGAACGTCCCGCTCAGGACGTGCGATCTCATCGGGCGGATGGGGGAGTGGGCGATCACCTTGTAGGTCGTGAAGAGCAGGCCATAGTGGGTGGGCACAGCCCGACCGAGCTCGACTGTCACCGGGTACGAGTAGGTCTTGCCCGCCACGCACGACGGCGTGCAGTCGGTCTCGACGAGCGTGCCCCGACCCCGGGCGGCTTTCGTCGTCCAGCTCGACCAGGACAGCTTGTCCACGAGGGAGTTGAAGTCCGCGCAGGCGAAGACGATCTCCGTTGGCCTGTCCCTCGGACCTCCGAGGCACGGCATCACACCGGGCGTACCCGGGCCCGGAATCGTGCCTCCGCCGATCGGCTTGAGCGGGTACTGCGACGCCGGCGACTCAGGTGCACAGAAAGAACGTGAATCAACATGACATGCTTGATCCGCGGCTTTCGCTGCGCCAGTCAGGAGACCGAGGTCACTACCGATCGCCACGATCGCGAAACGGCGGGCGTCGGGAGCCTCGATCCTCACGATCATCAACGCGGAACCGACCGAGGCCGTGAGGCCGCACTCCACATCGCTGCCTGTGCGGAGTCGAGCCCCAGGCGGCCCACAGTTCACCGAGGCCAGGTTGACCTTGGCGGCGCCGGGCGACTGTCCAGTGTCGAGCATCGCCGCGAGCCTCGAGTCGAGACGGAGCAGGCCCCCGGCAGGGTTCTGGAAGCTGTGGGACGAGAGAGGCGAGGGTCTCGAAGGACCTGAACTCGTCAAAGCGAGGGTTGCAGCCGAGATGCCGGCAGCGAGAAGGAGCGTCGCTGCCACGAACCACCACTTGCGCTGTTGATAGCGCATCGAGACCGCCTGACGCGCGACTCGTTGTTTTCGCCCTTTCCTGGAGTCGCTCGCAAGGGGGGCGTGGCCGATGTGCGGTCTCGTCGGATCCGGGGAGAGATTCTGCGATCTCGCCGTGGGAAGAAGACCGGCTTCAATCGATCGATTTCGCTCAGATTAGCGATTGGGCGGCACGTCAGCGGGGGAGTCGTTCGACCGGGCCCTCGGCGCGCGGTGCGTTCTCGAAGAGATCCGTAGTGAGCTGAAACTGACCACGATAGATTGAAACGTGCTGAACGGCCTTGAAGGGCAGGCTCGGGCACATTCGACCGGCTACGAGGTCGTCCAGTGGATTGATCACGCGCCAGACGACGTGGTCGAAGATGCAGCACGGCTGGCGGGGCGCCTCGTCACGGACGCGCCCATGGGCGAGCTCAGCCTGGAAGCGGAGCACTGGGATGCCGTGCGGATGCGCGAATCGGAGCGTGAATCGATCGACCGCGGCCGTATCCGGGCAGCGACGGGGGCCCGCCATATCGGCTCGGGCCGCCTTGTCGCCTCTACGGAGATCGGGGTGCCGCGATCGCAGCCGCAGATCGGCTACCAGTGGGACACGCTCGTCGATCCGGTGCACCGCGGGCATCGTCTTGGCCTGCTCATCAAGATCGCGAACCTTCGACTACTCGAACATGAGCTGGCGGGAATGGAAGCGGTGGAGACGTGGACAGCGACAGAGAACACACACATGGTCGCGATCAACGAGGCAATCGGCTTGCGCCCGGTCGAGAGGTTTGGGGCATGCGAAGTGAAGATTTGAGCGCCTTGTGGCGATGACTCGAGCGCTGCGAGACCGCCGATAAGGTTCGTTATGTAAGTTTACCGGTTATGTCGTCTCAGGATTGCCACAGGATGAGGCCGCGCTCCTCGGTCGGGTACACCGAGCGATCGGCTCCACAACTGGGAGTTCGGTAGCTCTAGCCCGGTGACGTCTTTGTCGGACTTTGTTGGATGCACCCCTGACGCGAGCATCACGCTGCTAAGCACGGCCAGTGCGGAGGATTCGCTGGTCGCACGCCCCACAGCGGGATCGTCGCCTCTGCGAGCACAATGCGCGCAAAGGGTTTGGCCGGAGCAGCTCGCAGTGTGCCCTGGTCGATCGACTCGACACTGGAGGCAATTCCGATCGACAGCGGCGCATCGCAAAGGAGCACCGCGAAGGCTCGCACGGCCTGATTGTTCCCTTGAGGTCCGGCCGGAGCGCAGCAGCCGTGATGAGGTGGGTGGGACGGGTCCAATCCGGGTCCCCCGCCCGAACCGCGCGGAGACGGAGGCAGCGCGCTGGGAGGTTGAGACAAGTCGACAGATGAGGGTTGCTGGATCAGCTGTCCGGGATCGCGGCGTCGACGGTGGATGGCCCGTTGGTGACGCGTCTGAGAATCGCATAGCAGGTAAGAGGGAATCCGTGGGCGAGGGCTTCGTGCAGCCCAGGGTACGGGTGCGATTCGAGGAAGCCGAGCGTTTGGCCATCGAGTGAGAGTGCCCAGTCACCGGCATCCGGTGTCAGGAGCGCGGTTCGTTGAACTCGCCCGCGCTCGTCCTCGCGAGCGAGTAACCGTTCGAGCAGATGGGATTGACGGGGTCGAATTTCTACGGGGACTGCTTTGATGGGCGGAAGGAACGGGTCGTCTGCGGCACGGACCGCGGGCTTCGTATGGAGCCACAGGTGGCCCTCCTCGTCGGCGTCGAGTTCGGCGCGACAGGTTGCCGGGAGGCCTCGTTGGTGGAGTTCTTCGATAACTTCTCTGAATGTTCCGGCGGAATTGTACGGGATGGCGGCGACCTGCAAGCCGCCCACGAACACGGGGATTTCTCCGGCGTGCTGCCCCGCTGCCCGGATTCTGAGTTCTGCTGTGACGAGCTGTCCGTACTGGTGGATGAGTCGCCGTGCTTCGCGACAGAAAGGCGCACCTGCCGCGGAGAACGTACGGAGCGTCTCGTGGAGCGTTGGCCAGGCGAGCCAAGAGGCCGCGGGAGGCGGCGGCGAATAGACCTGCCGCCGGAACAGGGGCATGGCACGAAGCTAGTGCGGGCGGCACAGTTAGGTCGGACCGGGATTCTTCGGGGCCGAGGACGAAACCCCCATTCGCGCACGCATGCGCGGCTCGGGCGAGTGGATGCCATGAGCGGCAGAGACGGCTTCCGCGCTTGCCCTGCCCTCCCCTCCCCCTCCGGCGCGTGGTAGCTCTCCCGGGATCGCGCGCCCGGAATGACCGGTCGTGGCGTGCGACGGCGTTACCGTCCTTTCCTATTCAGGTTCGGCACCCGCCCGGACGATCGATTGGAGGCTGGCATGCCTGGCTTCACCCAGATCATGGAGATCAAGACCTCGCGGATCGATGAGGTCCAGGCACTCATGGAGAAGATGGAGGCCGAGAGCGGGGACACCGTGGTGTCGACGCGGGCACTCCTCACCTCCGACCGGGACCGCCCCGGTTACTACCTCGCGATCATCGAGTTCGAGAGCTTCGAAGAAGCGATGAAGCAGTCGAATGACCCCGTCACGACGGACTTCGCCAAGCAGTTGAGCATCCTGCTCGATGCTCCGCCGAAGTTCTACAACCTCGATGTCGTTCGGGTGATGGCGGGCTAGGCGTACGATGAGCGATCAGGGAGCCCTGATCGCTTTGCTGGCGCACGGCAGTAGCTGCGGGCTCATCATCGCTCTGTCCGCGTCAACCAGGTCGGTGGAAGGAACAACTGGCGCAACATGGGTCCCACGATCGGACCCGCGGACAGGCGGCTTCTAACCGGCGTCCGTCAGGTGCCGCCTGCACCCCGCGCGACCCTGCAGAGGACCTCGGCGAGTTGCAGCGGACGCGACCACATCGGCCAGTGGCTCGTCGGGAGGTCGACGTAGGTCACGTCGCGAAGCTCGGCCAGTCCGGCGATCCAGGCGTGGCCTTCTTTGATCGCGCCTTTGATCTGCTCAGAAGTTATGGACGTACACACGACCGTCGTTGGCACGTCGAGGCGCGCGTCGTTGGTCAGCTGGAGTCCCTCGCGTAGTGCAGCGCCTGGCTCGGGAATGGCCCGACTGCGGAACGTCGCGAGCTGCTCTTCCGTGAGCCCATCGAGGCTGTCGCCGTCCTGCTCGAGCTCCTCCCACGACGGCAGCGGCACCTCGACGGCCGTGAGCGCGGGGTCGAGTGCACCCTTCGCCGGCCGCGAGTCGACGTAGACCATGGTCGCGATCTGTTCGGGGATGCGGTCGGTGACCGCATAACCGGGAACGCCGGCGCCGCTGTGCACCGCGAGCACGACCGGACATCCCGCCGACGCCACCGCCTTGCAGATCGCGTCGACGTGACTGGCGAGCGTGACCGAGGACCGATCGGTGTCAACCGACTCGAGACCGGGCAGCGTCAGCGCCGTGGCATGGAGCCCCTCGGCGCGCAGGGCGGCCGCGACCTCGTCCCACGCCCACGCGCCGAGCCAGAACCCGGGAACGAGGATGATTGGTGTGCTGTTCATGGTGCAAGTCTAAAGTCAGGCGCCGAATCTCCGAGTCCCGGGACGAGGGGCCGATCGGACGGTGGCGCCCGAATTCGGAACAGCGGCTCAGCCGGAGGGTTCCTCAGGCGTGGGAGTAGACCCTCTGATCGGGGTCACGCAGTCGCTTCCGATGCGCGCAGGTACTTCCGTGGACCTTGTGGCGAGCTGACGCAGGACCGCTTGGCCTAATGGGGATCGACCACCTCGCCTTATCAACGAGTGAGGCTGGTCAACCGAGCCACCGACGGGTGAGCATTGCGATGGCCAGGGCCTCGAGCCCTACGTCTAGATGGATTTCCAGAGTCGCACGGTTGTGTCTTCGCTCGAGGAAGCGAGCAGGGTTCCGGCGGGGTTGAAGGCAACACCGAGGACCCAGCCCGTGTGGCCCTCGAACGTGCGTAGATGTGCGCCCGTCGCCGGGTCCCAGAGCCGTACCGTCCTGTCGTCGCTCGCCGAGGCGAGCAGGGTTCCCTGAGGATTGAAAGCGACGTTGTAGATCCAACCCAAGTGCCCCTCGAGGCTTCGCAGGCATTCACCGCTGCCGGTGTCCCAGATCCCGACTGTCTTGTCTGCGCTCGCCGAGGCGAGCAGGCTTCCATCGGGGTTGAAGGCGACGTCCCACACCGGACCGTTGTGTCCGTCGAGCGTGCGCAGGCACTCCCGAGTTGCAGGATCCCAGAGCCGCACCTTCCTGTCGGCGCTCGCCGTCGCGAGAAGGTCCCCTGCAGGGTTGAAGGCGACGCCTAATGCCGACCCCGTGTATCCCGGGAGCACCGCTTGGCACGCGCCGCTCGTCGGATCCCAGAGTCGCACCGTCCTGTCCTCGCTTGCCGAAGCGAGCAGGGATCCTTGAGGATTGAAAGCGACGCTGTAGACCGAGCCCTCGTGGCCCGCCAGCGTCTTCCCGCGCTCGCCGCTCGTCGGATCCCAGAGCCGGACCGTCCTGTCGACGCTCGCCGAGGCGAGCAGGGCTCCCTCGGAGCTGAAGGCGACGTCGAACACCCAGCTCGAGTGCCCTTCCAGCGTGCGCAGGCACGTACCGCTGGCCGGATCCCAGAGTCGCACGGTCTTGTCGTGGCTGGCCGAGGCGAGCAGGCTCCCCTCAGGGCTGAATGCGACGCTCGACACCCAGTTCGTATGTCCCGTGAGCGTCTCCGGGGGCTCCTCGATCAAAGATGCGGGCTCCTGAAGCCTGCGCCGGCGTGGAAGGGGATCCCGGAGTCGCACCTTGTTGTCCTCTCTGGTCGAGGCAAGCAAGTTCCTCGCAGGCCCGGAGGCGACACCTACACAGGCCCGGACGTGAGGATAGTTGCTGCTCAGCTGAAGCCGAGACAATTACCACCCGGGCTGGTCGTGGGCGAAGGGTCGCCTTGGCAGAGGGACCGTCGCGCCCCGGACTGCTCAGGTGCCAGTCGTGAGCACCGCTGGAGAGGTTCGGAGGGCTCAGGCCTGATGAAGCGTGCGTTCCGGGGTCTGGTTCGGTACAGCTGGAGGCACGCCTTCGTCCATCTCGTCGAGGAAGAACAGGGAACACGCCCTGCCACGTCCCAGCGAGCCATCCGGTGTTTCGCAGATGGTACCGGTCAGCGCAACCGTGTCGGAGATCCTCTGCGTGCGGTGGCCATGGTCTGGTCTCGGACGCACGACGCGCTCGACCATGTATGTCCGGCCGAAGTAGGGCCAATGGTTGACCGTGAACCGCCGACCCGAAGTTCGTCACGGTCATCGAGCGTCGCTCGGATCTCCGGGGCATCCTTCACGAGGACCCAATCGCTCACTTTGAAGCGGGACGCGTGTCCCAGCTCGACGGGTGTCGGTCCTCGACGCGGTGGTCGTCGAGGAGCCGGAGGACGTTCATGACACCGCGTCACAGGTTGTAGGGAGATGAGGCGTGATAGAAGGAGTTCTCGAACTGGCATCGCTCCAGGATCCACGGTCTCGGTGCGTGCGGCGCACGGTTCACGTGGTCGAGAGCACGCGGAGCTTCCGGTTGTGGCGGGACGGAGTCACGCGCTGGAATCCCCGGGTATTGCTGGCGTGTAGCCGGCTTTGCAGGTGTCGTGGTGGTAGTCGATCCTGCGTTCTAGGAAGACACCGCGGCGTCGTGGATCCGGTCGTCCCGTGCCGCGACGAGTACCGGATACCGAGCGCCAAGACGTCTCTCCGATGCGACGGCTGGGATCATCCTGCTGCTCAACTGATGCGCAACGATGCCGAAGCGGTGCGCAGGCGAGATGAGAGAACGCGACACAGATACGCGGCCGCTTTCCATGCTCCGGGCGAGACGTTGGCGCCCGCGAATACCTCCTAGGGCTGTTTGCACTCGGGGTTGGTCGAGCTGATCGTTGACTCGCCGGTCGTGGTCGAATATCCGCTCGTCCAGACCGTCCCGTACGAGGCAACCACCTCGTACCAGTAGTTCTTACCCGTCGCCAGCGTGCCGGACGTCCAGGAGGTGGTCGTCGCCGTCCCGGTCGAGGTGTAGGTGCCGGGAGTCGACGTCGTCGACGTCGCCTGATAGACGGTGTATTTCGTCACACGGGTGCTCGGCGCCGTCCAGGAGACCTTGATCGTGTATCCCGTGGACGACACGCACGCCGCCGCGACGCCAGTCGGAGAAGAGGCGGCTATCGAGGCCGCCTCTCCCCCGCTGTTCGCCGCGACGGTCACGGACCAGTTGGCGCTCGCCGCGGGTTCGAGCAGCCCGAGAAGGCCGACCGTGAGAACGGCGACCGGAACGAGCCACCGGCGGGAGCCTCTTCGCGCCATCGGATCGGCAACCATTAAGTTCGTTGTTGGCAGCCGGTCAGCCCCTACGAGGTCCAGGCGTCGGTCGCCGGGCTCGTCGTCGCCGTTGCAGCCCCACCCGTCGCCGTGATGCCGGTGAGCGACGGCATCGAGAAGAAGGTCGCTGCGCAGGCGAGCGGGGCGGTGCTGGCCATGCTCGCGTCGTTCGTGAGCGTGGCGGTGAGCGGGTTGTTCGCTTGGCCGGAAGCCGCGACGGTGAGCGCGCTGGTGAGCGTATGCGAGCTTCCGCTGGTCGCCGTCGAGTAGTTCCAGGTCACGCCGCTCGGCGTCGTGTTGAGACACCCGGTCTGGGTCGTGGTGAGCGCGCTCGTCGTGTACCCGGTCGCGTAGGTCGTGTTCGTCGGCAGCTGCACCGCGGTGATCGTCACCGGGAAGGGGTTCGGATTAGAGATCGTCAGGACGACGTCACCGGTGCCCCCGGGGTACAGCTGGTTGGTCGGCGAAGGTGTCGCCACGGCGCTGATGGTCACGTTGGTGATGCTCGCGGCCTGACCCTGTGCGTTCGATCCCGCTCCGAGGCCGACGACCCAGCTCGTCGCGGCGTACGCGCCACCGCCTGTTAGGAGCGCTCCGATCACGGCGGAGGCGATGATCGAACGGCGGGACCAGAATTTCGTCCGCGCGTGCAGCTTCGCAGGTCTTGGAACCGCTCGTGCAAACACTCTGAGAACCTCCGATGTCCATGACCAGTGAGGTCGCGGCGTACTGCGGCACTTTCATTTCACTTTCGTTGCGCTAGCAACAACCGACACAGCACGCACAATCGAAACTTCCAATGCAGCTGCCTCGTATGTCACTTCTAACGGAGCTTGTGAACGAATTCTTTAGCGGTGGTGGGCGAGATCGGCGGGAGGACCTGATGCCAGGTCGCCTGAAGGGGTCACCGCGCTAACTGGACACGTCGGCCAGGGCCAGTCAGGGATCGCCAGAGGCGCCGGCGAACCGGTCCGGCGCCGCGGGCGCGGCGCGATGGTCCCGAGGGTTTCTCGGATGGTCCCGTTCGCGGGATCCTCACGGCGGGTCCGACGCGTGTCGCGTTTGATGAAGTCTCAACCGGCCGAGTGGTCGCGACGATCGACCGCAGTGGGGTCGGGTCCTCGCTGCGGCTTGCCGCTGATGCATCCGCCCGACGAGAGCGCCGTGATCGCTCACCCGCACGAGGTGCTACCCGTGAACGCCCGGCCCGGCGACGACGAAGTTCGCCGGGGCCGCGCCACCGGGGACCGTCGAGAACGCGACGAGGACTGCTCCCCGCTGATCCGTCCGTGTTCGATTCGCTCGCCAGCTGCCGGCGCGCGGGTCGCGCTCAGCGTGCCTGGCGGTTGTCGCAGGAGCCGCGAAGTGCCTTGCGCGACGGCCATCTTGGCGCCCGGGGGGTCTGGTTCGCGATCCGGAGTTTCGCACGACGCGAGTGGAGGGGCAGCCGCGAGGACGGATTCCGGCGCCGGTATTCCCGTGGTGCTTGCGGAGGCGGTAGGTTGACCGTCGGCATGGCGAGGCGTTTGGAGATTGAACTGACCTCGGCCCGGCACGATGGAACTTGGACGTGGCGGGCCGCGGGGGCGCGTGAACCGCGCGGTGTGATCGCGGGCAAGCTGCTCGAGGACGGGGCGAAGGTGGGCAGCGTCCTGCGCGTTGAGGCGGAGTTCGAGCTCGAGGGGATCACCGTCGTGTCGGTGTTGCCCGCACGGGAGCGCGTCGAGCCGCAGGGGCGGATCGTGCTCGCGCCGATGAGGTCCGAAGAGACCGAGCTCGTGACGACGTCCCTCATCTCGCGGACAGGGCGCGGCGCGCGAGAACACGCGACCGACGGGACCGATCGCACGCGTCCCCGGGATCGGACGGTTTCTTCCCGGCCGCGGGGCGAGGGCCGACCTCGGTCCGATCAAACCGAACGGCGTCGTCCGTCTCGCGAGCATGATCTCGGCACTCGACCCGTTCGAGATGGCGCGCCACGGCGCGGCCGTCCGGTCGCGGCACGTTCCGAGCGCCCGTTGTCGGCGACGGCGCCACCGGCCGCGGCGCCGACCGCGGCACCGGTGGCGCGATCCGCCCCGTTGCGTCGCGTGCGTTCCCGACCGGAGCGCTTCATGCCGGGAACGCGCCACCGTGACGAGCACCTCGCGACCCTCCCGCCCGAACAGCGTCCGATCGCGGAACAGGTGGCGGCCGGTGGCATGCCGGCGGTCCGACGGGCGCTCGCCGCGGAACAGTCGGCCGCGCTCGCCGCGGGTCGGCCCGCGGTCGGAGGCGAAGCGATCATCGCGCTTGCCGAACAGCTCCTCCCCCCCGTTCGCCAGGCGGTCTGGCTTGACCGCGCCGAGGAGGTCGTCGCCCATCTCGACACGATCTCGTTGCGGGAGCTGCGCGCGACGGTCCTCGGGGCTTCACCGCGCGACGAGCATGGCCGCGAGTTGTTGGGCACGATCCGCGAAGCCTTGAAAGTCCGGCTGGCAAAGCTGCGTGCCAGCTGGGAGGGCGATATCAACCATGCGCTCGCCGAGGGTCGCGTGCTTCACGCCTTGCGGCTTTCCGCCCGCCCGCCGGACCCGGGGGCCCGGATTCCGGCGTCGCTCGTCCAGCCGTTAAGCGAAGCGGCGAGCGCCGCGTTGTCGGCGACGAGTTCGGTCGACCGCTGGCTGGCACTCTTGGAGGCCGCCGCGGCCTCGCCCGTGCGGCGCTCGATCAAGCCGGCCGGGTTGCCGGAGGACCCGACAGGGGCGATCAGGCACGCGGCGACCCTCGTTTCGGGGCGGATCCCGGCGCTCGCACCGTTGCTCGGCCTGCCGATGCCGCCGCCGCCGCGGCCCATCTCCGTGCACCCAGCCAAACCGGCCAGCAAACCGAGGGCGCCGCGGGCCAAGACCCCGGGACGTCGGGCGAAGCGTGAGGGGGCTGCGTCACGCACCGTCGTCGGCGTCGCGGAGCCGTCCGCGACGGAGGAGGGATCGGCCGCCCGCCCGGTCGGCGCACTCGTTGTCGAACAGGCGCAACTCGTCGCCGGTCCGGGCCGGGTCGAGGACGCGATCCCGGAAGCTGGTGCGGCAACCGACGGTCCCCTGACGGTCGGTGAGAGATCCTCCGGGTCCGATGGAGGGTTGTCGGGGGTCTTTAGGCCGGCGGGCGACCCGCCGGTGGACGAGTCGGCGTCGTCGCTGCCCGGCACGGAGGATCTGCCGCGAAGGACCGGCCAGGATTCACCCGACGAGGACTCCGTGCGCACCGAGCCACTGCTCGAGGCCGTCGACGAGGTCTAGGTCCTTGACGGACTGAAGCGGCACGAACTGGGCCACCGTCGCGTCGCTCGCCGCGCGCGGGATGGCTCGTGGGTGCTCGCGCCTGGCGAGGAAATCGCAGATCACGAGGCATTCCTCCGAGGTGGTGATCTCGGTCGTGCCGAGGAGATCGCCGATCGCGAGCGTGAGTCCCGTCTCCTCCTCGGCCTCTCGCGCCGCCGCCTCGCGCAGCGCCTCGCCGGACTTCACGCGCCCGCCGGGAAGCGACCAGCGTCCCGCTGCCGGGTCGTGGCGGCGTCGCACGAGGAGTAGCGAGTCCTGCTCGACATCGACGACGCCGACGCAGAGCGTCGTCTTCACCTTCCGGCCTCGGTCTCCGGCTCTAACGAGCGGTGCATGACGAGCAACCGCGCCCGGAAGCCCAAGCCCTCGAGGAACGACTTCGTCGCCCCGTCCCCGGGCAGGGCCGCGATGTCGAGCGAGGTGGCGCCGCGCGCCCTCTCGATCCGAAGCAGTTCGGCGAGAAGCGCGTCGCCGACGCCGACGCCCCGCATCTCGGGCTCGACGTAGAGGACGCGCACGACAGCGACGCGGTCGTCGCCCGTGCGGCTCGGGGCTGACTCGGTGGGGTGCTCGGCGAGCGCCAGGCCGACGACGACGTCGTCGTAGGTGCCGACGAGTACGGCGTGGTGGTCGGAATCGGCGATGCACCGGCGCAGCGAGTCCGACGCCAGGAGTCGGTCGAGTGCGTGCGCGAGGAGCCCGCCGCCGCGGGCCGCCCCGAGCGGCGCGAGGAGCGCGGCGGCGAGATCGGCGATGCGCCCGGTGTCTTCCTCGCGGGCGATCCGGGCCCCCTCGGGGCCGACCGCCATCGGCCCTACCGGTCCTGGTCGCCGAGCAGCTGGGCGATCCGGGTGAGCACGGTCCTCCGGGCGCGGTGGGCCTCTTCGAAGGCGCGCACCGCGGCGAGCTCGCGGGGGGTCAGCCCCGCGAGACGCGACACGATCTCGGCGGCGGCGAGGGTCTCGTAACCGGGGATCGCGAGGTGCGACGTTTCTCCCGACTCGTCCGCCGGGCCGGTCGCGCCCGGGGCTGGTCCGGTCCGCGGATGTTCCGTCGATCGACGCAGGAACGCCTCGGCGCGTCGCCTGGCCGAGTCGGCCGCGACGCGGCCGAACATCTGGGCGAGCGCGATGCGCGGCCCGAACCGTTCACGTCCCCGCCGCACGAGCTCGGGCAGCTCCTCGGCGACCGCGAGCGCCGCGCCGAGCGGGGCGAAGATCGCGTAGTCGATGAGCTCATCGGCGAGCCGACGCGCCTCGTCTCTCGGATCGTTCGGTTGCCCGTTCATACGCAGTCCCGACAGAGCTTGCGCCTCCGGTCGGCGAGCTGGGTCTGGCTCTTCACGAGGAAGCAGGACTGGCAGACGAATTCGCCGGGTTGTTTGGGAAGCACCCGCGTCGTCCCGTCGACCCTGTCCTCGGCGTCGGCGGCCTCGCTGTCGTCCTCCTCGTCGGTCTCGTCGGAAACGACGAGCCGCTCTTTCAAAATGACGTCGAGGCTCGCCTCCACGTCGTCGTCGTCGAGCTCGTCTTCTTCCTCCTCGAGCTCGACGAGCGGTTCCTCGCCCTCGGCGACGACCGCGTCGGCGTCGGCGACGTCGCCGAGCTCCTCCTCGTCGACCAGGTCTTCGGCGACGAGCTCGTCGATGCCGAGGTCGTCCTCTTCCAGGAGCTCCTCGTCAGGTGGCTCCTCGAGCTCCCCCTCGCCGAGAGGGTCCGGTTCGAGTTCGCCGTCAACCTCGCTCGCCATCAGGCTCCTCAGTCTCCTGTTCCAGCGGCCCCCGGCACCGCCCGTGGCGGTCCCGTTCGCCCCGGCAGGTCCTTGGGCGCGGTCACTATACGGCACATCTGCGAGCCTTCAACCGCTGCGGTGGCAAGGGTTTCGGCGCGCGCCGAGTCGCCACCGATCTCGCCGGAGACACCCGGGCCGAGGGACCGGTCCAGGGAGCCTTTGGCGCCGTCCTCCGCGCCCGCCCGAGCGCAGGTCGCCTGTACCGGCGATTGACGTTCTCTACTCGGCTCCCTGGACCACGTCCTGCGCAACTGCCCCGCCGAGACGACCCGGAGCGACTGACGGAGGCTCCCGATTAGGTGCCTGGTGAGCGGGACTCACCTATTCATGCACCGCCTGGGTGCGGAGTCAAGAGTCGCCTGAGGCATTCTCCAAAGGACCGGCGGCGTCCCGCGACGTCCGTCGCGCTGCGGCGTGCCGTTCCGACTCGAGCCGACCGAGCCCCTCCCCGCTGAAATCGACGAACCGCATGGCCGCGGCGAGCACGTGGTGGCCGGCGTCCTCGTCGATGAGGCGATGCATCTGCTGCGCGATGCGTCGGTAGACGGGGTGGCCCTGGGGCGTGCTGCGCAGCTCGATGAGGTGCATCGCCTCCCGGGCGTTGAGCTGGAGCGAGTAGCGGATCCGAAAGGCGAGCGCGACCGCGTAAACGGCCTGGAGAGGAAAGGTGGCGAACAGCATCTCGTGCAACTCGCGGGCGCGCTCGAGCGAGTCCGAGTACGCCGCGGCGAGCCCCGCCTCGGCGACGACCTCGGGCACCTCGTAGCCGAGGTTCGTCGAGAGCGGCTGCCACTCGATCGTCAACATGCGGTGGCGTTGCAGGTCGCGAAACGCCCCGTAATCCGAGACGATGTCGAAGCGGTAGCCGGTGCGTTCCAGCGCCCGGCCCGGCTTGTGACGACGATTCTTCCGGTCGCCGACGTAGGCGCGCACGATGGCGGCGCGTTCCTCGGCGCCGAGACGGCGGATCCGGCTCGTGAGCTCGGACTCCGCGAGCGACGAATGCGGGTAGCACATCGCGACGAGGACCTTCTCCTCGCCCTCGGGATCGAAGTCGGCGAGCGTCACCGAGGCGCCCGCCGCCGTGGCGTCACCCTCGCTGCGACCGGGCCCGAAGAGGCGCCTGACGAGGGCGTCCATCTCGTCGCGCCGGGCCGCGAGGTAGCGGCTCCACTCCCCTCCCCGCTCGGGCCGGTCGAGGCGGGAGAGGAACGAGGGGATCACCTTGCGGAGCTCCTCCAAGATGAGCTCGGCGTAGGCGCGGACCTCGGGAAGCGGGTGGCCGCGCATCTTCAGCAGCAGGTGCTCGTAGGACTGTCCCGAGCCGTAGATGCCGACGTTCGAGAGGGCGGCCGCCGGCAGCAGCCCCCGCAGGGCGTCGAGGGCGCGGGCCCGCACCGACTGGCGGTAGGCGAGCTCCGAGGCGGTGCCGTCGTTCGGGAAGGCCCGGACGAGGTGGGCCTGCAGCAGCGGCAGGAGCTCGGCGTAGGTGTCGAACATGCGGTCCATGTCGCCGATGTAGCGGGCGCCGAGGCTCGAGTCGAGTACGTCGGGGTCACGCCAGTACCGGTAGTGGCCCGTCGACAGCCGCGAGTCGTACGGGATGTACCGCGTCGACTGCTCGAGGTACGACATGAGGCGTCCCCACTCGAGGACCTTCGTCAGCACGTTGGAGGCCTGCTCGCAGGCGAGGTGGACGCCGCCGAGCTGGGCGACGGAGTCGTCGCCGAACTCGACGAAGACCCGTTGGTAGAGCTCCTCGGCCCGACGCAGCCCCACCGTCGCGTCGACCGAGGTGTCCCCCGAGACGTCGAGGTCGCCGAGGAACTCGTCGAGGAACAGCCGGCGCACGCTCTTTTGCGAGCGCGAGTAACGGGCGAACAGCGCCCCGCAGACCACGGCGGGCAGGTTGACGAGCGCGAACACCGGTCCGTCGAGGTTCGTCACGTAGTGGCGCAGGACCTCACGCTCGTCCGCGGAGAACGTCTCGCTCGCGTAGGGCGTCACCCCGACGAGACTACGAGACCGTGCCCGGCCGGTCGCGGATCACCGCCGCCCGGCGGCGCTTCCCTCCTCCGCCGCCGGTCCCGCCCCGTCGGCGAACTCGGCGGGCGTCGAAGCGGCGACGATCCCGCGCACGAGCTGGTCCGCGGCGCGGGCCGCGACCTCACCGAGACGCGAGCCCGCCTCGGTGAGGGCGAGCTGGCGCAGCAGGTCGACGAGCTGTTTCGTGTTGCGGACGAAGTCCCCGCCGGAGACCGCGTCGGTGGCCCCGCGCCGTCTCGGCCCGCCGGCGGGTGCAATGAGCTGACGCAGCTCGGCGCCACGGGCCCAGTCGTGGGCGAGGCGGGCGAAGCCGGCGTCGAGGGTGCGCGTGCGCGGGATCCGCCGCGACCGCTCCTCTTGGCGGAGGTCCCGCGCGAGCTCGTCGAGTTCGGCGGCTCGACGCGCGAGCCGGGCGTTCGGCAGCTCGCCCGGCGAGGCCCCCCGGCGTGGCTCGAAGGTGAACAGCGAGACCATGGCGGCGAGGCTCGGGGCGTCGAGTCCGCCGAGGAGCCCCGTGCTGACCGCCTCGGCGATGAGGAGGTCGCAGTCGTGGTAGATGCCGGCGAGACGCTCGCCGAAGTCGGTCACCCGCCATCCCGCCAGGTAGCCGCGGGCGGCGAGCAAGCCGACGACGGCGTCGAGCTGGCGCGTGAGTGGCACCTCGGAGAGGTACTGGGCGAACGACGAGCGCACGAGCCGGTAGGCGTCGTCGGGTGGGTAGCGCCGGACGAGGTTGACCGCCATGTTGTAGGTCGGGCGGAACGAGCTGCGCAGGGCGCGGCTGCGGGCCGAGGCGAGCGCGGAGACCTCGGCGAAGGTGTGGAAGGGCGACCAGAGCACCGCGGCGTGGCCGATCTGGTCGATGCCCCGGCGCCCGGCGCGCCCGGTGAGCTGGGTGTAGTTCCCTGCCGTGAGGTCCTCGTGCCCCGTCCCGGAGAACTTCGACAGCGACTCGATGATGACCGAGCGTGCCGGCATGTTGATCCCGAGGGCGAGCGTCTCGGTCGCGAAGACCACCTTCACGATCGCGGCGCCGAACAGGGCCTCAACCGCCTCCCGAAACGGCGGCACGAGGCCGGCGTGGTGCGGGGCGAAGCCGGCTTCGAGCCCCTCGACGAAGCGTCCGTAGCCGAGCACCCGCAGGTCGGCGTCGGAGAGCGCCTCGACGTGGTCGTCGACGACCGTGCGGATCACGCGCCTTTCCTCGGGAGTCGTGAGCCGCAGTCCCGCCTCGAGGCACTGGCGCACGGCGTTGTCGCAGCCGGCCCGGGAGAACACGAAGTAGATCGCCGGCAGGAGGTCCTCCTCGGCGAACCGCTCGACGACCTCGGCGCGTCGTGGCCGGAAGACCGGCGAGCGTGCCACGGGTCGGCCGGCCCACGCCGCCGTGACGCCGGCGCGGGCCGGGGGCCGGGATCGGGCGTCGAGCGCGATCGCCTCCGGGTTGGGGGTGCCGTCGACGAAGGTGGGGAGGATCTCCAGACGATGCGTCGCTCGGATCCCGAGGACGTAGAGGTGGCGCAGCTCGATCGGCCGGCGCTCCTCGATGACGTGGGCGGTCGAGCCGCGCACGTGCTCGATCCACCCGGCGAGCTCCTCGGCGTTCGAGACCGTCGCCGAAAGGCACACGAGCACGACCGCGGGCGGGGCCGAGAGGATGATCTCCTCCCAGACCGAGCCGCGGTAGCGGTCTTCGAGGTAGTGGACCTCGTCGAGCACGACGCAGCGCAGATCGGCGAGGCGCGCCGCGTCGGCGTAGATCATGTTGCGCAGCACCTCCGTCGTCATGACGACGATCGCGGCGTCGCCGTTGCGGGACACGTCGCCGGTGAGCAGTCCGACGCGCGCCGGCCCGTACTGGGCGGCGAAGTCGGCGTACTTCTGGTTCGAGAGCGCCTTGAGCGGCGTCGTGTAGATGGCGCGCCCGCCCTGGCCGAGGGCGCGGGCGACGGCGTACTCGGCGACGAGCGTCTTGCCGGAGCCGGTCGGCGCCGCGACGAGGACGGACTTGCCCTCGTCGAGCAGATCGAAGGCCCGTGCCTGGAAGGGGTCGAGCGTGAGCGCTCGGCGTGCGAGGAAAGCGCGCCGCGTCGCGCCGGCGCGGTCCGGCGCCGTGCCGTCGTCGTGCGTCGTGCCGTCGGTCATCGGCCCGGTCGTTGCGCGCCGGACGCGAGCGAGCGCGTCCAGCGGGTCGTCCTCAAGTGATCAGATCTGTGCCGCGCGTCGGCGTCTGCGCGTCGCAAGCTTCCCGATCTGGATCGAGGCCTCATAGAAGAGCAGCATGGGGACCGCCATCGCGAGCATGGAGAACGGGTCCGAGCTCGGTGTCACGACGCCGGCGAAGATGACGATGATGATGATCGCGGGTCGCCGCCAGTGTGCGAGCTGCTGCGGCTTGAGGACGCCCGCGAGCTCGAGCCCGACGAGGATGACCGGGAACTCGAAGGTCGCGCCGAAGATCGTCATCAACGCGATGATGAGGCCGAGGTACTTCGACGGCGTGAACAGGTCGTTGATGTTCGATCCCCCGACGGCGTGGAGGAAGCCGAGCGCGTGCGGGAAGGTGAGCCAGGCGACGAAGGCGCCGAGCAAGAACAGCACGACCGTCGAGACGGCGAACGGGATGGCGTAGCGCTTCTCGTTCGCCTTCAGTCCCGGTGTGATGAACCGCCACAGTTCGAAGACGATGACCGGCGAGGCGAGGACGATCCCGCCGTAGCCGGTGACGTTGAGTCGGACCATGAAGGCGTCGAGCGGGCCGAACACCGTGAGGGCGCAGTGATTGCCCGCGAGATGCGCCTGGACGCAGTACGGGTGGAGAAAGAACCGCAGGATCTGGTTGTAGAAGACGTACGCCACGACTGCGGCGAGGACGAAGGCGATGAATGAGACGATGATGCGGCTGCGGAGCTCGGCGAGGTGTTCGGTGAGCGTCATCGCCCGGCCCTCGGAGGGGGTGCCCTCGCGGCCGCGAGTCAGCGTTGCCATGTCTCGGGTGCGACGACTTCCGCCGGGGTCAGTTCATGCTCGGGTCGTCGGCGGGCGGTGAGAAGTCGCCGAGCGCGGGGTGGATCGAACTTGCCGGCACGACGGTGCCGTCTCCGGCTGCGGGCGTCTCCGCGTCGCCGCCGGCCGCGTCCGCGGCCTCGGCGGGCTTCGTCGCCGGGCTGGGGTCGGTGAGCAGACCGGTGAGCGTGCCGCGCACGGACGGGATGCGCGGGATCGAAGTCAGATCGAGGTCGGGCATCACGGCCCGCACCTCGTCGGTCACCTCCTGACGGATCCGGGTGACCTCATGCCAGGCGGCACCGAGCTGGCGGGCGACCTTGGGCAAGCGCTCGGGACCGAGCACGATGAGGACGACCACGAGGATCATGAGGATCTTCGCCGGGTCGAGACTGCCCACGACGGATCAGTCTACAAGGCCTCTCGCGCGCCGACGAGGGCGGTGGGCCCGCCTTCGCGCTCAGAAGATGATGAGATCGGGGTGCCAGCCCCGCCAGACGACCGCGACGACCCGGCCGACGATGTCGGAGCCAGGGAGAGCTCCCCAGATCCGGCTGTCGCAGGAATCGGTGCGGTTGTCGCCCATGACGAAGAAGTCGTTGCGCGGCACCTTGTACGGCGTGATGACCTGGCCGAGTGGCGTGTTGCGACCGTCGTCGGGGAAGTAGCGCTCCGGCAGCACCCGCCAGCTCTCGCTGCTCGGGTCCTTGATGAGCACTTCGTTGCCTTTCGAGGTGATCGTCTGGAACTGCGTGGCGACGACGCGTTTCACGAGGTCGCCGTCGCTCGTCGAGCAGTCTCGCGCCGCGGCCGGGGGCGTGCGGAACACGACGATGTCGCCGGCGTGAACCGAGTGGTAGTTGAAGTCGAACTTGTTGACGAGGATGCGGTCCCCGACCTGCAGTGTCGGCACCATGGAGCTCGAGGGGATGAAGTAGGCCTGGAAGACGAACGCCCGGAACCCGAGGGCGATGACGACCGCGATCGCGATGCCGATCACCGTCTCGATGACCGTGCGACGCCGTGGGTGCGCGGTCGGTCGGCGCACGCGACGCTGTCGCCGGCCGCGGCGCGACTCCCCCGTCGTGTCGTCGACGGCGCTCGCCGGCCCGTGTTTGCTCATCTCGTCACGCTCCACGATTCCTCGTCTTCTACATCGACTCGATGAGGCGCTCGACGCGCTCGTCGTGCGCCCGGAACGGGTCTTTCAGCAGCACGGTTCGCTGAGTCTGATCGTTCAACTTGAGATGCACCCAATCGACGGTGAAGTCGCGCCGGCGTTCCTTGGCCCGACGGATGAACTCCCCGCGCAGGCGGGCCCGCGTGGTGGCCGGTGGTGCATCCATCGCCTCGGCGATCGCGGCGTCGGTGACGACACGCTCGAGGAGCCCTCGATCTTGCAGGCGGTAGAAGATGCTGCGTCGCTGGCTGACGTCATGGTACTGGAGATCCAACAGCGCGACGCGCGGACTGCCGAGCCCGAGCGAGTGTCGCTCCCGGTAGCGCTCCACGAGGTCGTGCTTGATGACCCAGTCGCACTCGCGCACGAGCAGCAGCGGGTCGCGCTCGATCGTCTCCACGCAGTGCTGCCACATCTCGAGCGCGCGCGTCTCCATCGGCGGCAGGCCGTGCCGGGCGGCGTAGCGGACCGCCCGCCCGAGGTACTCGGACTGGATGTCGAGCGCGCTCACCTCGCGCCCGTTAGCGAGCCGGATCCGGCGGCGGCACGTGATGTCGTGGCTGATCTCGCGGATCGCGCGGATCGGGTCCTCGAGCGTCATGTCGCGCAACACGACGTTCTGGTCCTCGAGCATCCGCAGCATGATGCTCGTCGCACCGATCTTGAGATAGGTCGCGTACTCGCTCATGTTGGAATCGCCGACGATGACGTGGAGACGCCGGTAGCGTTCGGCGTCGGCGTGCGGCTCGTCGCGAGTGTTGATGATCGGGCGCGACCGGGTCGTCGCCGAGGAGACGCCCTCCCAGATGTGTTCGGCGCGCTGGGAGATGCAGTAGACGGCGCCCCGGGCGGTCTGGAGGACCTTGCCCGCGCCGGCGTAGATCTGGCGCGTGACGAGGAACGGGATCAGCACCTGGGCGTAGTGGACGAAGTCGTCCCGTCGGGCGGTGAGGTAGTTCTCGTGGCAGCCATAGGAGTTCCCCGCCGAATCCGTGTTGTTCTTGAACAGGTAGACGATGCCGCGGATGCCTTCTTCGCGCAGACGCGCCTCGGCCGATTCGACGAGACCCGCGAGGATCCGCTCCCCCGCCTTGTCGTGCGCAACGACGTCCTCGATCGAGTCGCACTCGGGGGTGGCGTACTCCGGGTGGCTGCCGACGTCGAGGTAGAGCCGTGCCCCGTTCTCCAAGAACACGTTGGAGGACCGGCCCCAGCTCACGACGCGGCGGAACAGATAGCGCGCGACCTCGTCGGGGCTGAGCCGCCTCTGTCCGCGGAGCGTGCACGTGACTCCGTACTCGTTCTCGAGTCCGAAGATGCGCCGGTCCACGAGGAGTCAAGCTAGCGGCACGACCTCAGGTCGGAGCTGGCGGGCGCTGCGGCGATACCCTCGGGGGATGGAATCGGCGGAGCCGTTGGTCTATCTGACGACGGTCGTCGGCTCGGTCGCCGGCCGTCTCGTCGTCGGGCGGCTGCGGGCGGAGGGTATCGCGGCGGTGATGCGCGGACCGTCCGAAGGCCCGTACCCTTTTCCCGCCGAGATCGACGTCCTCGTCCCCGCGGCCGAACTCGCTCTCGCTGAGGAGATCCTGCTCGGCGACGCCGTCGACGCGACCTTCGACAGCCTCGCCGAGCGTCGTGTGGTCCGCCGCCCGCGCCGCCAGGGCCACCGGCGCTGGCTCGGTCGCCTCAGGCGGCGAGGAGGGCGCTGAGCTCGGCCCGCTCGACACGGCGGAACGCCCGCCGCCCCGCGGACTTCTCGAGCACGCCGACCTCCAGGTCGTCGATGCCGAGGGTCCTGTCCGGACCCGCGAGGCACGCCACGCAGCTCTTGAGGGCCGTGCCGAGGGTCCAATCCGTTGCGAAGGCCTGCTCGAGCCGGGAGGCGATCGCCTCGGCCTCGCCGCCGAGGACGGTCCAGTTCTCCTCGTCGACGACCGTCCCGTCGTAAGCGATGTGGTAGAGCCGGTGGTCGCCGGTCGGCGAGAGCTCGGCGACGAGGATCTCGACCTCGAGGGGTTTCATCTCGTGGGTGAACACCTGACCCAGGTACTGGGCGTAGAGGTTGGCGAGCGAGCGCGCGTCGACGTCCTCCCGGGAGTAGGCGTAGCCCTTCGTGTCGGCATGACGGATGCCGGCCACCCGCAACTGGTCGAATTCGTTGTACTTGCCGACCCCGGCGAAGGCGACCCGATCGTAGATCTCGCTCACCTTGTGCAGCGTGCGCGAGGGGTTCTCGGCGACGATGAGGATGCCGTCGCCGTAGGCCACGGCGACGAGCGCCCGGCCGCGCGCGATCCCCTTCTGCGCGTACTCGGCGCGATCCTTCATCACCTGTTCCGGCGCGACGTAGTACGGCATCGTCATCGGCGGTCACCACCTGACGCGCCCGTCCCGCGCCGGGCGAGGATCGCGGCGAACCGCTCGGCGACCTCGCCGTCCTCGAGCCGGGTGAACCCCGTCGAGTCGACGGTGGCGATGATCGGGTAGATGCCCCGCACCGGGTCGGGCCCGCCGGTCGCCGAGTCCTCGTCGGCCGCCTCGTAGAGGGACTCGACGGCGAGCTCGACGCCTTCTATCCGGGTGAGGTCCTCGCGGAAGCCCAGCTTGATCGTCGTCTTCGCGTCCCGGCCGCCGGAGCCGGTCGCGTGGAAGTCGGTCTCCTCGTAGCGCCCGCCCGTGAGGTCGTAGGTGAAGATCCGCCCGGTCTGGCGGATCGCGTCCCAGCCGGCGAACAACGGCACGACGCCGAGGCCCTGCATCGCCATCGGCAGGTGGTCTCGGACGAGCTGGGCGAGCTGGTTGGCCTTGCCCTCGAGGGTGAGCGCCGCTCCCTCGACCTTCTCGTAGTGCTCGAGCTGGACCTGGAAGAGCCGCACCATCTCGATCGCCGGACCGGCCGCGCCGGCGATCGCGACGGCGGAGAAGCGGTCGGCGGGGAAGACCTTCTCGATGCTGCGGTGGGCGATGGCGACCCCCTCGGTCGCACGGCGGTCCCCCGCCACGACGACGCCGCCGGCGTAGCGCAGCGCGGCGATCGTCGTCGCCTGACGGACCTCGGCCAGCGGCGTCGAGGTCCCCGGGAGCGCGACGCCCGGATGGGCGCGGCGCAGCAGCTCGACGAAGCTCGGACCGGGATCGTCAGCGGGCGGGAAGAGATACAGGGCCATCGGGGACGAACCCTAGTGTCCGGCGGCGACCGGCCACCTACTCCCCCCCTTTTTGCACGTAGTTGCGCACGAACTCTTCGGCGTTGTCCTCGAGGACGTCGTCGATCTCGTCGAGCAGATCGTCGATCTCGGCCTTCAGGCGCTCGCCCTTCTCGGAGCCCTGGGGGACCTCCTCCTCGGTCGGCTCCGGGGCCTGGCGCTGGGGCGCCGATCGCCGCTTGAGCTCGCGTTCAGCCATCTCGGTCCTCCTCACCGCTGAGTCGCCCGACGAGCTCGGCGGCGCTGCCGCATCTATCCAGCAGCGTAGCGACGTATGCCGCGCTCCCCCGCAAGGGCTCCATCATCGGCACGCGTCGCAGCGGGTCCGCGCCGACGTCGAACACGACCGAGTCCCAGTTGGCGGCCACGATCGATCCCGGGTAGCGCTTCAGGCACTCACCGCGGAAGTAGGCCCGCGTCGTCGTCGGCGGATCGGTGACCGCGCGCCGAATCGTCGCGTCGTCGACGACACGCTCCATGCCGAGACGCCGGAACAGTGACCGCTCGGCGCGCAGGTCGTGGTACTGCAGGTCGAGGAGCTGCACGCGATGGTCGTCGAGGCCGCAGTCGTGCCGGGCGCAGTAGGCGTCGATGAGCTCGAGCTTGGCGACCCAGTCGAGGGTGCGGTGCAGCGTCGAGGCGTTCGACTCCAGCGCGCCGAGCACGGACTCCCAGCGGTCGAGCACGTACGCGCCGACTCCGTCGTCGCCGAGGGGCTCCAGCCCGTGGACCTCGTTGTACTTGCGCGCCAGGTCGAGCAGCCGCCACTGCACCTCGGTCGCCGTCATCCGCTCGCCCGAGGCGAGGTCGAGCGGGGTGCGCAACGTCAGGTCGTGCGAGACGGTGTGCATCGCCTGGACGGGACGGGCGAGCACGAGTTCGTCCGGGCCCAGGGCGTCGTCCTCGATGAGGAGCAGCACGATCGCCGTCACGCCGACCTTGAGGAGCGTCGCGACCTCGGCGAGGTTGGCGTCGCCGGTGATCACGTGGAGCCGGCGGTATCGCTCCGCGTTGGCGTGCGGCTCGTCGCGCGTGTTGATGATCGGTCGCTTCAGGGTCGTCTCGAGGCCGACCTCCTCTTCGAAGAAGTCGGCCCGCTGCCCGATCTCGAAGTCGGCCGATCGGCGCCCGACCTCCTCGCAACCGACCTTGCCGGCCCCCGTGTAGACCTGGCGGGTGACGAGGTGCGCGGTGAGGTCGCGCGCGATGCGGACGAAGGGCACGGTGCGGTCGACGAGGTAGTTCTCGTGGCAGCCGTAGGAGTTGCCCTTGCCGTCGGAGTTGTTCTTGTAGACGACGATCGCCCCACCGGGGGGCAGGAGGCGGCTGGTCGCGGCCATGGAGCGCACCAGCACGAGCTCGCCCGCCTTGTCGTGGGCGACGAGCTCGATCGGCGTCGAGCACTCGGGCGTCGAGTACTCGGGATGGGCGTGGTCGACGTAGTAGCGGGCCCCGTTCGTGAGGACGGTGTTGACGAGGTTCATCTCGACCTCGGGCGGGGTGGCGCCCTCGCGGACGAAGCCGCGGGCGTCGTTGCCGGGGGACTCGTCCTCGAAGTCCCAGCCGACGCGGCCCGAGAGCTCGGTGGCGTAGGCGTTGACGAGCATCGACGAGACCGCGGTCGGATTGGTGTCCGCCGAGCCCGCGACACGCACCCCGTATTCGGTCTCGAGGCCGCAGACCTTCGGGATCGCCATGCGGCCGACCCTAGTGGACTTGCCGCGTCACCGACCGTCGCCGCCGCCCCGGCCCGCACTTCCGGCCCGAAGCCGGTCGCTCACAGGTACTGGCCGGTCCCGACCCGTTCGATCGCCCGGCCGCCGCGCTCGTCGCCGTGGTCGACGACGGTGCGGACGTAGACGATGCGCTCGCCCTTCTTGCCGGAGATCTTCGCCCAGTCGTCGGGGTTCGTCGTGTTCGGCAGGTCCTCGTTCTCCTTGTACTCCTGCTTGATCGACTCGAGCAGGTCGG
>Ga0326727_10000685_pt1 | contig 136136 bp, 98 predicted proteins | sample MB2enrmetagenome_FD_207643 | JGI IMG/M metagenome (GOLD analysis project Ga0326727, IMG submission 207643) | Lab enriched peat soil microbial communities from McLean, Ithaca, NY, United States - MB29MY | ecosystem: Environmental > Terrestrial > Soil > Wetlands > Peat | place: USA: New York... | reverse complement strand
ATGTGATCGTAACGTCTATCAGTGACGGGAGTGCCCCGGAACTGTTGACGATAGAGTATGTTGGGGAACTAGGCATCTGGCCCAGGTGAGAACCGGCGGATGAGGGTCCAACCTTCACGAGCGGACCGGAGGCAATTGGCGTTGAACGCACACCGTTCGTCGACACCATGGCGGGACTCCTTGCTAGACCGCTAGATGGCCCGGTGCCACCGAACATGTTCTGTGGAACTCCCGTGAACACGAACATTGCGGCTATGGCGATCGCGATGAAGACTGTCATTACCCAGCTAGCGGCCCTCTTCGACATACTATTACACCTTTTGCGCAGCCCACGCGGGCTACAGGCCGTCTGAATGAACTCTCGCTATTTATATGTGCCTACAAAATTGATTGCGATGAGATGCTTCCACATCGTAGGCACAGGGCTCGCGGGAGGAGGGCTGGTCATCCCTGTCGTACTTACCAGGAAATCCCGAGAATGATGGGAACAAGGAGGCTTGCACCAACGGTCAGTATCAAGCCGCTGGAGAGGGCCACCGCGCCAGCAGATTGGTCCCCAAAGTGAGTCACGAAGTAGAGGTTCGTGTCCATTGATGTTGCCCCACCCATAGCCACAAGCCCTTCACCGCCCACCTTGGGCCCCAACAAAGGCGCAGAAAGCATGGTCAGGTCCTCGCGGAGGAAGTTCGTCAGGAACGCTATCATCCCTAAGGCTGGGCCAGCGGCAGTCGCAACTAGTGGCCCGGTTAGCGTATACCACCCGAACCCAGCTGCCGTGGCGAAGGCGACTTTCCCTGGCACTCCAAACAGAACGACTATCATGATTGCAGCCGCGGCTCCCCCCAGCACAGCAGACGCCACTGGCCTCAACACGCTGGCCACTGATGGGAATACTACATTGAGGTCGTAGCCTACTAGCCCGAGGAGCAGGTATAGCGCGTAAGTAAGGTCCTGACTCGCTCCAAACTGAACGATGTGACCCAATCCAATCCCTACCAGAAGAGCTGCCAGAAGGGCAAGCGGGAGGCGAAAGGGAGAATGAGGGCTGCTCGCTAGAGGGGATTTTCGCCGCGCAACCGCACATTGGCGTCGAGCCAGTGCCCGATCTATTACAACGGTGAACAGGAGTATCAACGCGGCGAACAGTAGTGCGATAGGAACAGCATCGACCAGTTCGGGAAAAGGGGCAGAACCAAGCGACGCCCCAAGAAGGAAGACCAGAGCGATGATCGTGCAAACGGTCGCGCGGCCTACCCAAGGGCCATGATAGTGGAACACGCGTCCTGCCACGAAACCAGCCGCCAGCGATATGTACAGAAAAGGGTCAATCGCCATCGGTATCCTGTGAAGTAGTCAAGGCTGACCCCATCTGGGAATCAATCGACCCGTTCCTGACGCGGTCGGTCACCAGTTTCTCACTCGGACTTGCCGGCTGGCGGCTCCCCCTATCCACGTCAAAGGGAAATTCCAACTGATTTATTAGATGCACGGCGCAAGATTCATGAAAATCGTACCAATTGTTCACTCAATCCAAAAGGCAAAAGATGGCTAGCTTTTTCTCCTCATGGACCATCCCTGAAGGCATGGATTTCAGGGGGGCCAAGCGTGAAAAGGCATCGGCTCGCACGGCCATTGTCATGGTCATCGTATTGGCAATGGTCATGTCGGGACTCGGAATTGGCCTCCTCACGTCATCTCTACGACCAGATGGAACAATTCGTCTGGCTAACAACAATGGCAGCATGGACAGCCGGGGTCACCCCGCCACGCGGGGGCCTCCGTGCATGAATTGCGTCACAGCCAACGTGTCTGTGGGCGCGTCGCCGCGCGATGTCGCTCTCGATGGTTACAACGGACTTCTTTACGTAGCAAACTGGGGCCCTGGCGGAGCGTCCACACCAGGGAATGTAACAGTCATTGATGGGCGGACACAAATGCCAATAGAGTCGATCCCAGCTGGGGACAACCCCTTCGGGATCGCTTTCGATGACTCAAATGGGTATGTCTATGTGACCAACTACTGGTCCGACAACGTGACTGTGATCAACGGGGCCACCGACCAGATAGTAGGGTCGGTAGGGACTGGTCCATTGACCAACCCTAACGGAATCGCATACGATAGCAGCAACGGTTGCATCTATGTGACGAACATGAATTCCGCTAATGTGACCGTGATAAACGGGACAAGTATAGTGAAATGGATAACTGTCGGAGTCAACCCCCAAGGAGTGGCCTTTGACAGCGCGAACGGGTATCTCTTCGTAGCCAATGTCGGATCCGACAGTATCACTGTGATAGACGGGGCAACGAACAGCGCATTGACATCGGTCGGGATAGGAAGTCAGCCTAGCGCAGTGGCATTTGACAGCCTGAACGGCTACATCTACGTTACCAGCAATTCATCCAAAAATGTGACGGTGATAAACGGGACCACGGACATGATCGCAGGTTCGATCCCGGTGGGTCTTTCGTTCGGAGCGATAGGTTTCGATGGCCAGAACGGATATCTGTACGCTTCCAACGACAGTTCAAGCAATGTTACGGTCATCAATGGAGCGTCCAACAGGGCAGTAGGAACGATCACCGTAGGAATGGATCCACTGGGCATCATGTTTGATAGCTCGAATGGGGACATCTACGTAGCTGACGAGGGTTCCAATATGGTCAGTGTAGTTTCGCCCTTCCCAATTTCGATGCCTGCGATCACTTCCTTCGCTGCCGTTCCACGCGTCATCGACGTTGGAGATTCGACCAACTTAACAGCAGATGTTTCTGGAGGAGTGCCCCCATACAGTTATTCCTATACCAACCTGCCATCGGGTTGCACATCTGCCAATCTCTCCACGCTCCAGTGCATACCTAGTTCCGCGGGGACCTTTCTGATCCAAGTGTTCGTAAATGACTCGGGAGGCTGGCCAATGTCAGCAACAGTGTCTCTCACAGTAGATCCGTTGCCTTCAGTGGCCTTGTTCACCGCTACGTCCAGCGTCATCGACTTGGGTAGCTCCACCACGTTGTTGGTCTTAGCCTCTGGCGGGACAGCCCCTTATGAATACGCTTACACGGGGCTGCCAGCAGGATGTGTATCCTATGATTCTGCAACCATTCTCTGTAGCCCCACTGCTGCTGGAATCTATGATGTCCGAGCATTTGTCAACGACTCTATTCGCGAGTCTGCCAACAAGACCTTAAGCCTAACAGTGAACCTAGCCATCTATGGCCTGACATTCACAACCACCTCCAGTTCGGTCGACATAGGGGGCTCCACTACCTTCGTGGTATCGGTCTCGGGTGGAACCTCTCCATTTAATTACAGGTATACGGGGCTTCCCTCTGGATGCGGGACCTCCAACTCAGCATCGCTCCCATGCTCGCCCAATGCCGCGGGTTCATCCACCGTTAGGGTCTTTGTCAACGACTCGGCAGGGGATTCAGTCTCTCTGGCAGTGGCCCTCACTGTAAATCCCACCATTTCCTTCCACTCTTTTGTGGATTCCCCGGACACTATTGACCTGGGGAATTCGACCGCACTATCGGTCTTCGCCTCAGGGGGAACTGCCCCCCTCACTTATGCATATACGGGTCTGCCAGCGGGATGCGCGTCTTACAGTTCTCCAACTCTTCTCTGCACACCAGTTGTCACGGGGACCTTCCTGCTTCGAGTTTTCATCAACGACTCAATGAACGATTCCGTAACGGCGACAGCTTATCTCGAAGTGAACCCAGCACTTTCGGACCTGCTATTCACAGCTTCACGCAATCCGATCGACAAGGGTGGCACTACCGTCTTAACGGCGTTGGTGACGGGAGGAACAGGCCCGTTCTCTTACATGTACACTGGACTCCCAACGGGGTGCACAACAGCGGACCAGTTCTCGCTATCCTGCACTCCAGATACTGTTGGAGACTTTGCCGTTCGAGTCTTTATTAATGATTCTGCTGGCCAGTCGATGGCCTCGACCCTGGCCCTGACAGTGAATTACGTCCCATCGATAGTTTCATTTGGTGCGTCCTCGAGTTCTCTGGACACAGGAGACACCGTTGCACTCGCCGTCGTGGCCGCGGGTGGGACAACACCGTACACCATAGCCTATTCAGGTTTGCCAGGTGGATGTGTATCTTACAACTCCCCGACAATTTCTTGCAGCCCCACCGACACTGGAATTTTCCATGTCAGGGTGTTCGTAAATGACTCGGCCAACGGGTCCATAAATGCGACCGAGGAGCTCGTTGTCAACTCACCGGTCTCCATCTCATCTTTTTCCGCATTGCCAGATGCGATAGATCTGGGAGACTCGACAGAGCTTGCTGTTTCGATCTACGGAGGAACAGCTCCGTTCGCCTTTTCCTACTCCGGGCTTCCAGCGGGATGTTCCTCGCTTGACGTTTTATCCTTCAGTTGCAAGCCCACGAGTTTCGGAGCCTACCATGTGCATGTCACAGCGAACGACTCTGCCGGGATGTCGGCAGTCGCGACTGTTTTCATAGCAGTTAACCCGGAGCCAACCATTTCATCGTTCTCAGTGTCGACAGGTCATGCGTACACTGGTCAGGCGGTGTACTTCGTTGTAAGCACTTCTGGGGGGACTTCACCCTACACCTATGTTTACAAGGGCCTGCCAAAGGGATGCATTTCGTACAGCACCGCCTCCCTTCCCTGCGCGTCATTGGTTTCGGGATCTTTCAACGTGAGAGTTTACTTCAACGACACTGAGAACGAGTCCGCCACGAGTACGACAACACTGACAATCAACGCTCCGATCACCCTGAAGACGGTAGCGCTTGACCCTGCATTGGCCTGGCTTGCCGTAGGAAAGGGAGAGGAGTTCACGACAGCGCTTTCTTGCGCTGGAACATGTCCATCGGGTGCGATCTACTCATGGAACATCACGCGGCCCAGTATGGGCACGCTGAACAGCACAACGTACTCCGTCGAGACCTTCACTGCCTCGAACACCATCGGGTCCGTTGGATTGTTCGTCAACGTTTCTCTCGATGGATTCCACGTTCAAAGCAATGTGGCCATAGTAACTATCTCCGAAACAGTTCCCGTTCTCACCTCGCTTGACCTGACCCCATCGTCGCCTACAGTTTCAAGGGGTGCGGATGTTGTCTTCGAGGTCCTGGTGACGTGCTCCAACGGAGCTTGTCCCTCAGATGTCTCTTACACATGGTCGGTGGACAGCACGCTCGGCAAGACCGTTTCATCGTATGGACCGTATACCACGTTCGTCGCAGGTAACACTTCTGGTTCAACAACATTGACCGTGACTGCGTCGCTTGATGGAAGTTCACTGAATGGTTCTACGACAATTACGATTGTGTCGTCGTCTTCGGGTGGGATATCATTACTTGGCTTGCCGGGGGATTGGGGTTACGTCGTATTAGGCGGCACCATCGCAGTACTGGTGATCATACTGATTGTCATCCTCACATTCCGGAGAGAAGAGGATTCGGAGCTATCGACAGTTGAAGGCGAGCCAATTCTCACACCGGAAATTGAGGGCTCAATAGCTTCTGAGGCTCCTACCGATTACTACAGCGGGTTGGTCGCACCTCCGCCTTCCACGCGTGAGGTAAACGAAAGCGAGGCTTACGGGACGTTTGAGGCCGCCCCAGAATCAGCTGCAATAGCAGAAAAACCCGGTTTGGGGAAGGACAGGTACACGCCCTTCTCCATAACTATTACTCCGGCAGGCATCATGGTGGAAGGGGTAAAGAAGGCCGAACCCCAGGTCACGGAAGAGACCATTGGCACGGAGGAAAGAGCTCCCAGGAAGGTCAGCGAACGCGACGTATACTCGATTCTCGTACTCCTGGCGGAACGCCCCAGAAGCTTCAAGGGAATAGGGCAGGAAGTGCTCGTCAATGATCCTGACCTATCCGCGATACTGAACGCCCTCACCAAGAGCAAACTGGTCACTCGGGGTGAAACGAATACCCAGGGAGTCGTTTATGCCCTGACCCCTCTCGGCCGGAAGCTGGGCCACAAGTTCCTGGGCCAGACGAAACAGGACGAGCAGGAGGCCGAGGAGACGCCACCCGCAGTAAAAGAAGGGGCAGTTGAGAAGCCTGCCTCTAAGGAGGGGCCGAAATCCCAAATCGGCGCGCAATCAGACGAAGGGAGAGAAGGGACTGGGTCAACCGCTGTAGACAGCACCCCCAGGAAAGACGAGTCACAAAACGAGGACAAGAAGACCCTAGAGGGCACGACTCCTGATGAGAACATCGGTTCCAAGACCGAACCTTCTCCGGGCAATGAGAAACCGGTCAAAGAAGCAGGGACCTCACCAAGCAAGGGAGGCATAATCCTGGAGCGAACTCTTGGGCAGGAACACAACGAAGAGAATCCCTTCGAGGGCGACATCAAGCCGGAGGAGGTCAACCCCAATGTGAAACACCTGGATCCAAAGCTGCTTCAGCCCATGGAACTGCGCATCACGCAAGGAAGTAGCAGTGAATCGGACGATGCCACCCATCCGGCAGATACCAGTGACAAAACCAAAGAACTCATGGAACGTGCGAAACGCTCAAAGGAGAAGCCCAGAAGCCGGTTCGGTTTCATGCGGGCAAAGAAGCCGGAAGAGGATGAGGAAGACAAAGGCTAGGTTGAAGGTCTCAGTTATAGATTGAGAGAATCACACCTTGATCCGACTCCCAGGCAAGCTTGAAGATGCTTCTCGTCACGAGAGCACAAGTTCCTTCAATACCTTTGCAGAGGATATCTGGTAGACCTTTCCGTAGATTATCTTCCTCAGGTCTTCCCTCTCTGTCCTGGCCAGCAGCAGGAAGTGGAAAAGGCCGGCGAGGGACATCGGGTAGACTCTCATCCTTCCCAGACTGTGAATCACATGCTGCTTTCTGAGTGCAATGTCAAATGCGACCAAGCTTCCTTCCTCCTTATAAGTTGGGATAGCGGACACGAGGTCGTACGCTGGAGGAAGGGCAGGCACTATGCTCTCGACATCCTTCAATCCAGCAAGGTCCTGTAGTTGTTTCACCTTGAGCTTCCCGTTGTCTATGAAAAGGGATGTCAACGCGTCGAGCGTGAGACCCGACTCCTTTCCTTTGAGCAGGGTGAGAATGTTCTTCATGTCGATATCCTCTGCGATGAACTCGCGGACAACCCATTCGTCACCCTGGAAAAAAATGCATTGCTTTGACAGTTCGGCGTAGTAGTTCTTCTCTAGGGCGTGGGCCATTGGGAAGAGATTCTTCTCCCGGAGGAAGGTATCCAGATGTTCCATGAGCGTGATCCCATAGCCAAACTTGGAGAGCTGGTGAACCACCGCCTCCACGTTACTCTGAGCCAGCAGGCCACGCAGGTCATCGATGGTCATCATCCCGGCGGCAACGGCTGCAGGAGTCTGCCTGTCCGATACGAGTGAGATCCCTGACTCCGAAAGAAGACGACCATAGGCCTTTGCACCTATTATTGCAAGGATATTCTCTATGTCCCACCACTTGAGATATGCCGCTATGACCTGCCTTCCGGCAAAAGGGGCGGCCTCGTAGGCAAGGCGGGAAACAGTGACAAAGTGGCGGTTTATCGCCACCTCAAGGGCGGCTGCATCGCTGTACGTCTCCATGGCATGGGTCACATCAGAAGAGTAGGTTGTGCTCTCCAGGACCTTGGCCAGCTCTCCCACGTCTCTAGCTGCGAGGAGGGACGCAAAACTATCCCTTGGAAGAAACAGCCCGGTCAGGGCCTTTAGTCGTCCCATCGAGGGAGCATAGGTGTCGCTCATTGCTTCATCAATATCTCAAGTATCTCGTCCTGGTTCCAGCGGAGGAGCTCCTCGAAGGTCATATTCAGCCGTCGCGCACCGTCGTGGCTCTCAATGATCATTCCACCCATGGATTGGATCGGGCGACCCTTCACTACTCTGGACAGAATAGACGGTGGGAGGCTTGGAAGGTCCTCCTCCCTGGCGAGTATTCTCGCATTCTCACCAAGGAGCGAAATGCCTGCATTGGCCATCTTCTCCAGAATAGTGTAGTATTCTGGGCTATTGGTGTAAGTCCGCAACCTCTCCTGAATCAGGACCAGACCGCTATCCACTCTCTTCTCCCACGCATCGAAAGTCACCTTCTTGGCCTGAAGTCTCGCAGTGGCGAGCATTCGGGTCTTCTCCTGCTCGACCTCTCTCTCCGCCGCCGCCTCTTCGTCGGCCGCTATCCTCGCCATCTCCTTTTCCGTCTCGTCATGGAGACCCTTCTTCTCATGGGCGACGCGGGTTCGGATGTCCTGTATCTGAGTTAGGGTGCGCCCCTCTATCTCCTTGACCAAATCCTCCAGGGTCACGTTCAGAAGATCTGCAGCAGAAGGATGATCCCAAGCACCAGGCCGATAATCCAGAGCGTCTCAGGAATCACGAAAAACACCAGAACTTGCCCGAACTTCTCTGGTCTCTCCGCTATGATCCCCATGCCCGCCGCACCAATGCCCGACTGAGCAACACCGGTACCGATGAGTCCGCCTGCTATTGCAATCGATGCTGCCAGAGCAAGCATGGCAGCTCCTGGGTCTACTGGCACGCTTATCTACCTCGGAACCGGGACAGGTGACTCCACAATATAAGCGTGGTTATGTGGTCTCCTTGTCATCAACTACTTTGAAGTCGGCGTCCACTGGCCCCTTGGAGTCACCGGAGGGTCCGGGCTTATCCTCGCTAGGTGGCGGAGGGGGAGGGGGTGTCCCCTCCTGCTTCGGCTGGGGTTCCTCAGGCCGGCTGCCCTGGTACAGGCGGGTAGAGAGCTTGTGCATTGAGCTCAGCAGTTGTTCGGTCTTTCCCTTCAGGTCCTTCGGCTCCTTCTCTTTGAGCTCGCTGCGGATAGCATCAATCTTCTCCTGAATGTCCTTCCTCTCTTCCGCAGTCGCCTTGTCCCCCAGCTCAACGAGCAGGCGTTCGGCTTCGTAGGTCAGGCTCTCGGTTCGGTTACGCTCCTCAGTAGCTTCCGCTTTCTTCTTGTCCTGATCGGCGAAATCCTGAGCTTGCTTCACCATCCTCTCCACTTCGTTCTTGGCAAGCTTGGTCGACGCGGTTATGGTGATGCTCTGCTTCTTCTGAGTGGCCTTGTCCTGAGCAGACACGTTCAGGATCCCGTTCGCATCTATGTCGAAGGTCACTTCAATCTGAGGAATGCTCCGAGGCGCCGGCGGAATACCCGTCAGCATGAATGTTCCAAGGGAGATATTGTCAGAGGCCATAGGTCGCTCGCCCTGAAGCACGTGTATCTCGACCGATGATTGATTCTCAGCGGCCGTGGTGAAGATCTGGCTCTTACGAGTAGGAATCGTGGTGTTGCGGTCAATGAGCTTCGTGAACACACCCCCCAGGGTCTCTACACCGAGGGATAGTGGCGTAACGTCCAGAAGGAGTATGTCCTTGACCTCTCCCGCCAGAACCCCTCCCTGTATCGATGCGCCCATTGCAACGCACTCCATGGGGTCCACTCCTCGCTCGATAGGTCGTCCGATCTCCGTCTCGAGGAACTTTTGGACTATCGGCATCCGAGTAGGTCCGCCCACAGTGATTATTCGATCAATGTCCTTCTTGGCTACCTTGGCGTCACTGATGGCCCGTTGGACAGGGCCGCTGCAGCGACTCACAATTGGTCTGATCAGATCCTCTAGCTTGGCACGAGTAAGTGTCAGGGCAAGGTGTTTGGGGCCTTCGCTTGTGGCAGTTAGGAAAGGCAGGTTGATCTGAGTCTCCATGACGCCTGAGAGCTCTATCTTGGCCTTCTCGGCCGCGTCACGGACCCTCTGCATCGCCATCCGGTCCTTGCGCACGTCAATGCTCGTGTCCTTCTGGAACTCAGAGGCGATGTATTCCGTGAGCACGTTGTCCATGTCGGTCCCTCCGAGCTGCGTGTCTCCGCTGGTCGACTTGACCTCGAAGACCCCCTCACCGAACTCCAGGATGGTCACATCCAGGGTTCCCCCACCGAAGTCGAAGACCAGTATCTTCTGGCTCATCTTTGCTGCCTTGTCCAATCCGTAGGATAGAGATGCCGCGGTAGGTTCGTTGATTATGCGGACGACCTCGAGCCCAGCAATCGAGCCAGCATCCTTTGTTGCCTGCCGCTGATTGTCGTTGAAATAGGCAGGGACCGTTATGACGGCCTTATCGACCTTCTCACCGAGAAAAGCCTCGGCGTCCTTCTTGATCTTCTGGAGGAGGAATGCGGAGAGTTGCTGGGGAGTATACTCCTTCCCGAAGACCTGGTACTTGTAATCGGTACCCATCTTCCTCTTGAACGCATACACTGTCCCGTCCGGATTGCTGACCGCCTGGCGGCGTGCAGGCTCTCCAACTAGGAGCTGCCCGTCCTTAGTGAAGGCCACGAAGGAGGGGAATGCCTTTCCGCCTCCGACAGTGGTCCCTTCGGCGCTCGGTATCATGACCGGTCTTCCACCTTCCAGTACGCTGGCGGCCGAATTGCTCGTTCCAAGGTCTATGCCTATTATTTTGGACATCCTTCTCTCCCTCTGGTCAGACTTGCCGATAGCGACCTAGCCTATCTTTCTTTCTGAAGGGAGCCGTATGGCCCCCTCAGGACCAAAACCGCCATCGGGCGTGCCTGACATGGACAAAACAATATAAGCACTACTATAAAAGCCTATCCCCCCAGCTTACCCGAAAATCCATTCGACCTGCAGCTCAACGTGGGCTTCACTCCTCACTCCACACCACGGTCCGTCAACCGGAAGTCTGCGCTCTTGCCATCTGGCAGGGAGCGATGCTTCACCAGAACGGCACGACGCCATCCATCCTTGAGCCGCTCGAGCCTCACGATGGTCTTCGCAATGTGATTCACGAACGATCCGCCAATGGGCTCGAAGGTAGATGACGTGGTATCTCGCCATACTTGGTTCGTGAAAACAACGGGGATGCCACTGTCCAGGGCGGAGTAGAGGAGGGTAGCGAGCTGGGTGGAGAGCGACTGCCTGGCAACCTCTTCATCCTCTTGTCCCAGAGCGAGCCTGTACAGCAGTGTAGATGAATCTAGGACCACGAGACCCATCTTCCTTGTCTTCTCCCTCATTATGGCGGAGGTTCGTTCAACGGCCTTCTCCTGCTCCTCGAGCGTCTTTGGAGTCGTGAGCAACACCCGCTGAATGACCTGGGAGAGCGTCGTCCCCTGGCCAAGTGCCATCTGGGAAAGCCTCTCCAGGGAGAGACCCTCAGTATCGATGTAGATGACCCAATGTCCCTCGGCGGCTACCCGGCACGCGAGAAGGGCACACAGGTTGGTCTTGCCGGACCCACCTTCGCCGTAGAATTGGGTCAGGTTGCCGATGTCAATTCCCCCTCCCATGAGATTGTCTAGGGATCGCACCCCGAAAGGGAGTCGACTGGCGTTCACGTGCGGCTCAACGACCATTAGGAGATAACGCTACCTTGACCACCGCGGAATGACCATTCTCGTTCGGGCACCTGAGTGCCGTTACCCCGGAGTATCCCAGTGCATGTTGCAGACTGGACAGAAGTCCCCTTCGAGCTCCAAGCCGCATATGAAGCACACGCGAGACTTATCTCGAGCTTCCTTGCCTCCCACGACACCGCCAGCCACTTTGGGCGGGGGTGCTACTTCTGTCTCTGCTTCTGGAGTTCCTGAGGGCAAGTCAGCTGGCGCGGCCTCATGAGGTCGTTCTTCTGCCTGCTCCGGCTCTGGTGTAACCTCCTTCACAACAGCTCCAGGTTCGGACACTGTCTCCGACTGAATTTCCTCTGTGGTGACTGCAGACTCCTTTGCCGGCTCGGCTTCAGGAGGCTCCTCAGGTGAGGGTTCTGCGACAGGCTCTTCTTCAGGCGGTGGCGGGGGAGGAGTCTCGAGAGTCGGCTCAGACATCGGCTCAGACATCGGCTCAGCCGCCCCCTCAGGTGGGGGAGCGCCCTGATCAGGTGACCAAGTCACGCCGCAGGTAAGGCAGATCATATCCGGTCCGATCGGGTTCCCGCACTGAGGACAATGGGTCAACGGCGGTAGAGGGGTGCCAGGAACGAACTCTGGTGGGGGAGGCGGAACCTCGGCCTGCGGCTCGGCAACGGATTCGGCTTCAGGCTCTTCACGAGCCCACCCGACGCCGCATGTATAGCAGATCCTGTCGGGCCCCATGGGGTTCCCGCACTGAGGACACTGGGCCAATGCGGGGACTTCCCCCTCAGCGGGGGCCTGCACTGGTGTCTCTGCACCCATGTCGGGCAGGGTTGTTCCCATCAGTCCAATATCGACCATAGCACCTGCACCAGCTGTCTCCTGGACAGGCGCCGCACTCTCCGCCCCTGCAGGCGCACCGGCAGCGACCTCGGACGCCCCGGATTCAGGGTGCTCCGCCTCCTTCATCTTGTTCCTGGCCCTGCGACGCCTTTCCAGGACGATCACCATGGCAACGACAACCGCGGCCAGGACTACGAGGAGTATCCACCAGGGGAAGGCTGTTGAAGAGCTGTTGATTACCTGAGACTTGAGCGTTATCTCGGCTGCGTCGCTCTTCGATACGCCGTTCAGAGTGGCAGTCACCTTGAGGCTCACCACACCACTTGTGTTACCGGCTGTGAACGTGGTCGATGCACCCGTTGCTGCGGTGATATTACCGTCATTGTTGCCTAGAGACCATGTATAAGTGATTCCTGAGGGGCACGTGGCACTACATGTCGGCGTTGCCGTGAATACCTGTTTGCCCCCTGAAGTCAGTGAGGCAGTCGCTGGATTCACTGCCACTGAGGTCAAAGTGGGAGCGGGAACAGTGACCGTGATGATCGCAACACCTCCTTTGACCGTCCCATTCAATGTGACGTTAACGAAAAGGCCAACGGTCCCAGCGGTGTTTTTCGCGGAGAAGGTCACCGTTGCACCGGTGCCAGTGACAGTACCCATTGCGCTGCTCGTCACGCTCCATGCGTAAGCGAGATCCGGGGTCGGGCAAGTGGAGCTACACGTGGCAGTGACTGTGAAGGCTTGCGAACCACCGGATGCCACCGTATATGTTGTCGGACTAACCGACACAGAATTCAGGGTGTTGACAGGAGGAACCGTAACAGTGATCTCGGTCGAACCTTTTTGAGTTACTCCGTTGAGCGTTGCATTGACGAAAATGCCAACGGTCCCCGCAATGTTTCCAGCGGTAAAGACAGTCGAAATGCCACTCGCGGGGGTGATCGACCCAAGCAGGGTGCTCGTGAGCGACCATGCATAGGTTATTCCAGTGCTGGGGCAAGTGGAGGTACAGATCGGATAGGCCGTGAACGCCTTCGTCGTGCCAGCGGCCACCGAAGCCAATGGCGGGCTCACCGACACTGAAGTCAGGGAATTGGTGGGAGTGACCGTGACGGTGATCACAGTGGAGATCCCTTGAGTGACGCTATTGAGGGTTGCATTAACGAAGATACCACCAGTCACGGCTGTGGTTCCTGCTGTGAAGGTCGCGGTATTGCCGCTAGAGGCGCCGATCGAGCCCAGCGTGGTGCTCGTGAGGGCCCACACATACGTGATTCCGGTGGCAGGGCAGGTCGAGCTGCACGTTGGAGTGGCCGTGAAACCTTGGTTGGCGCCAGCGGCCACCGAGGGAGTTACCGGGTCCACTGCAAGCGAGTTCAAAGTGATGGGAGGAGTAACCGTGACGGTGATCACAGTATAGCTCTCCCTGGTGACACTATTGAGCGTGGCATTAACGAAAATACCGCCAGTCACAGCGGTGCTTCCCGCAGTGAAGGTTGTTGTAGAGCCGCTGGCAGGGCTGATCGAGCCCAACGCCGTGCTCGTAAGGTTCCACGCGTAGGTGATTCCCGACGTGGGGCAGGTGGAACTGCACGTTGGAGTGGCCGTGAAGACCTTCGTCCCTCCAGAAGCCACCGAAGGTGAGGTCGGCGACACTGCCACCGAATTCAGAGTGATGGGAGGGGCCAGGACTGTGATCACAGTAGATGTTCCTGCGGTCTTTGCACCGAGCGTAGCATTCACGTATAGGCCGACAGTCCCCGCGATGGTCCCTGCGGTGAAATTGGTTGTCTTGCCGCTGGTAGGGCTGATAGAGCCAAGTGTAGAACTCGTGAGGGCCCACACATATGTTATTCCTGAGGGACACGTAGCGCTGCACGTTGGAGTGGCCGTGAAGTTCTGATGGCCACCAGAAGGTACTGAAGGCAGTGTCGGAGCCACTGCAAGAGAGGTAAGCGTGATGGGTACGGCCGTAACATTGATCACAGTAGAGGTTCCCTTCGTGACCCCCTTGTACGTAGCGTTGAGATAGAGCCCAACGGTCCCTAAAGCAGATCCGGCGGTGAAGTTCGTAGTGGTACCACTGGCAGGGGTAATCGAGCCCACTGTGGCGCTCGTGAGGGCCCATGTATAGGTGATTCCCGAGGCAGGGCAAGGAAGAGTGCACGTTGGAGTAGCTGTGAAAAGTTGGGTACCATTCACCAAGACCGTGGGTGTTGTCGGGCTCACTGCCACTCCCATTAACGCGAGGACGGGATTCACTGTGAACGTTCCTGCCGAGGCAGTCGCAGTCTCGCTGAGTCCATCAGTCACTGTGAGGCTGACAGGGTAGCTGCCGGCACTGGTGTAGTTCACGACAGGGTTCTGAACTGTGGTCGGGCAACTGGGAGTGCACGCTCCGCCAAAGCTCCAACTGTAGGCGTAGGCCAGCTGCCCTCCAGAGGCGGTTGACGTGAAGTTCACCACTTGACCCACGGTTACGGTCGTTGGCGATCCTGATGCGGTAACTGACAGGCCGGTGAAGTTTGTATAGAAAACCCCTCGGGCAGTAGAGGTGTTGAGATAGACGTAATCGTAGCGGAAGGGTGCCACAGCCGTGGTAGTGGCCACCGCTGTCGCAGATCCCACGGCCAAGGTCATCGCTGGCATGAAGGTCCATCCAGCGGTGGGGTACGTCAGGGACCAAGTAGTCCGGACATTCCCTGAGGCATCGACCCAGGTGACCACTGGAGTGCCGCTCTCGCCTGCCGCAATGGTGGCCTCAGAACTGGTAGTTGGGCTGGCCCCTTGCGGGGATGATGCCGCAGTAGCCGTCGACCAGCTGTTGGTCGTAGTGTAAACTCCCACATTGTACACGGGTGCTGTTGTTGTTCCGGTATTCACCTCGTACGTCGCAACCGCATCGGTAGCCGAAGAGAAGGATATGTCTCCGTGGGTGACGACCGCACCAGGCGTCCCTCCACTTGCGACGGAAGCAGGTCCGGAAGCAAGCTGGTGGTAGGACCAACTTGCCGAATTGAAGTCACTGGTCGAGTAGTACAGGTCAACATACATCGTGGATCCGCCAGAGTTGGAGATGGTGATCATCATGGCACAGTCCGTGCCGCCCTGGTAACAATTGAAATCAATCCCATCGCCTACGTAGATGGTTCCTGACCCGAAGGGGTTGTATTCATAGTATGTGTTATGAGTAGTTCCGCCCGTCCAGACACTTACGGCGAGGTCGGAGACAGAGAACGCGGAACAAGTGTAGATCGCATTGTCACACTCCCAGAAACCGATGAGCAGGTTCCCGCTCGAATCCCATGCGTCACGCGGGTCTAGAATATTGACAAGAGATGAGTCCGAAGAGCTCTTTCCAGTCGCGGTCGTGGGCCAGGTCGCACCACCGTTAGTGGACAGGTAGAATGCGTAACGCCCTTCTCCAGTGTATCCAGTCATGTTCTCATAGACCACTGCGACCTTGGCAGTCGAACCTGAGCCCTCGACAGCAACAGCAGGATCAACGTCAGCAGTGGTGGCCGAGTGACCGTGATCGATTATGACAGGAGTTGTAAAGGTCACTCCATTTGTGCTTGATGAGAAGAATACCCGCCATATGCCCCCAGTGGTGTTGGCCGACCAAACCACATAGATGTTCCCGGCGCTGTCCTCGGCCACATTGGGATTGTCGGATGGGGCCGGGGGGGGACCGCCATTTGACACGGAAGTGGTTGTAGTTGAAAGCAGGATAGGGGTCGCAAAGCCTGCCGCAGGTTTGATGCTCGTCGAGGCGGCTGTTCTGACCACTAAACCTGGAGCAGCTCGATGGGACAACTCCGCAGATACAAGTGAGGCCATTGTGCCAGCGGAAACCAAATGGTGTGATGGGCCCGACGTCCCAAGGAGTGTCCGCGGCGAGTACGCTGCAAGCGGGGTAGGCACGATGAAGAGGAAGGTTATCACGACAGCAAGAGTTGCCGCCAACCACAACCGCCGCGACTCTCTGTCAGGGGACGACACACCGTGCATGAGGTAGACTATCACCCTTCCATATAAATAAGTAATCGCCGCTGGAAAAGGGCGACAAAATCACTGCTGGCAGGACTCCGGGCACGCTGCCCCAACCCCCGCGACCTAACCGTTTCGGAACTCAGGGAGGAGTCTCTCCCTCCCAGCTCATGTTGCAGGTAGGACAGTAACCAGCCTCAAGCTCCGTTCCGCAGATGAAGCATTTCTTGGTGGCCGGCACCCGTTTGGTGCTCTTCGGCACTGGCTTTGCAGGGGTAGGCGCGATCCTCTCCGGTTGCGGTGATGCCTGGGTCTCCACAACGGCAGGAGCAGGTGCCTCGTGCGTCTCTGTCGGGGTCTCTGCAGCGCTCGGGGGTTCGGGCGGCCAGGACACCGGTGGGAATTCGTGAACGGCAGGTGTCTCGGGCGTTTCTTCGGGTGAGGGTTCAGCGGTCGGTTCTGGGGTTGCCTCGGGAGGCGGCGATGGTGCCTCAGGCGGCGGAGGAACGGCCTCTTCTGGAGCGGCATATTGATCTCCGCCAGTCGTTTCGCCTTGGGGCTCCTGCATCTCCCATTGCGGGGGTTGCTCAGCCTCGGCCGAAGGCTCCGTGGAGGGGAACAGTTCGATCCGAGGCGGCTCCGCCGGAGCAGCATCCTCTCGTACCCAGCTCACACCGCAATTCTCACAGGTCTTTTCCGGGGTAAGTGGACCCATGCACTGGGGGCAGTTAGTGAGAGGAGGAGCTTCTTCTGGTGGCGGTGGGGGTGGCAGGAAGGGAGTCTCTTCAGCTCCTCCGAACGCCGGCTCCATTCCGGACTCCGGAGTAGGCTCGGGAGTAACTTCTTCTGGAACCTGTGGCTCGGGGGGTATTGGGACCTCCTCAGCCGATGGCAGCAACATGGCAGCCTCTGAGATCTGAGGCTGCTGCTCTGCCAATGGTGCGCCTTCACCTGCAACGGCGACCGCTACAGGGGCAGACGCCGTTTCGGCAACTACTGCGTGGATCTTGCGACGCCGGTTTGCGATCGAGGCGAGTGATACAGCCACCATCACCGCCGCGATGACCAGGATGATCCACCACGGGAATATTGTCGCGGAACTCCCGGATCCGTTCACGGTCAACGTGACGGATCTTGAGGCGGATCTTCCCAGAGTATCAATCACTGTAACTGTGATGTTGAAGGTCCCCACCACGCTGGGTTTGCAGATCAGTGTAGGGGTGTCGAGCTTGGAACACCCCGCGGGCAACCCGGAGTAGTAGTAATTCAGCGTACCCGTGCCGCCTGTCGCAGAGACGTTCAGGTAGGTGTCCGCGCCAAGCTCAATGGTGCTTGGAGAGGCCGTGAAAGATGTGATGATAAGGGTGGGAGAGACTGGGGAGACCGTCAGAGATGCGACCAGGTACGCCGTCATGTCATTCGCATCGGTGACCGTCACATTGATCGCGTAAGTCCCCGCAGAGGTGGGGGTACAGCTTAGATCGTCAGTGTTAGAAGTGAGGCAACCTGGGGGCAAGCCAGCATATGAATAGGAGTACGGCGATTTTCCTCCCGATGCTGTCACCGCGATCTGTACAAGGCTGTTCTCATTCACCGGGTCCGGAGTAGGCACCACCGAGGACAATAGAAGCGGTGGATTGACCACAAGGAACAGGACCTTGGTCGCCGCATTCCTCAGTGCGTCGGTGACCGTGAGCGTGATGTTATAGTATCCTGACTGCGCTGGCACACATGAGAATGACGATGCGTTGGTCGTGAGACACCCGGATGGAAGACCGGAATACGAGTAGGTGTAGGGCGTGGTCCCGCCTCCAACGAACGCGTCCAAGATCGTGGATTGGCCAACATCGACCGGGTTTACCGATGCCGTGAAGGTATCGATAGTAATGCCCGTGGGACTCACAGTGAGAAGGAGCGCCTTTGTGGCGGTCTTGGCGTTGGAATCAACCACGGCAACTATAACGGTGTAACTGCCGGACGAACTCGGTTTGCAAAATAGCGAGGGAGTGCTCGTAGAGATGCACTGGGTGGGCAACCCCGAATAGCTGAAGGTGAATGGCGCTCTACCTCCAGCAACTGTGACGTTAAGGTATGTGATCTCATTCACACTGTCTGGGTTGATTGATGCCGCAAAGGACGTGATGGAAGGAAGTGAATAGATCGTGAAACTGACGGTTGCAGATGCGGAGTGGCTGGCCGTATCATTGGCATACGCCATCACGGCGAACGTCCCTGTAACAGAGGGTATGCAAGTGAGGATAGGAGTGTTGGATGATATGCAACCCGAGGGCAGACCGGCGTAGGCGTAAGAAAGTCCCCCCACGCCTCCTGTTGCGGAAATATTGAGGTATAGCGTGTCGTCGACAAATGGAACGGAGGGTCCGACAGTGAAGGAGTTGATGGTAGGCAATGAGACCGTGACCGTCAGGTTCGCTGTCGCGGACTTGGAATGGCCAGCAGAATCGTTGACATAGACCCGGATAGAGTAGGTCCCAGCATACTTTGGAGCGCAGGTGATGGCCGAAGCGTTCGATGTCACGCAACCAGATGGGAGGCCCGTGTAGCGGTATGCAAGCCAGGCCAGACCACCCGTAGCAGTGACATTTAGGTAATCGGTGCGATTAGCCTCCACCGGGTCCGGTAACGCTGTAAAAGCGGAGATAGATGGCATGACGTATACGGTCAAGGTAACGGTCTTGTTGGCTGAGTGACTGGAAGAATCGTTCACATAAACCCGGATAGTGAACGTTCCAGTTCTAGACGGCGAGCAAGTCAGCGAGAATGTGCTGGCCGTAGAGCAACCGGGTGGCAACCCCGCATATGCATACAAAAGGCTACCGATCCCACCAGATGCGCTCACGTTGATGTACACATTGGTCAGAACCACGACAGGGTTGGAAGAGATCGTGAGCGAGGAGATCAGGATCGACGTGCTGCCGCTGATCGTCACATTCACGACACCCGCGGGGTGGTACCAGGTGTCGTTGTACCAGACATCACACGAGAAGATCCCTGATGAGGAAAAGGCATGTGATACGGGAGAGACCGCAGCTGTGAAGCCATCCGAGCAATGCCACGCATATACGGGGCTCGTCCCTCCAGTACCACCTCCCGTAAGGTTCACAGGCGTTCCGATGGTGGTCGGGTTTGGTGAAGCAGTGGGACTGACCTTCGGGTCAGCATTCACAGTGATCAACACCACATTGGAGTACACCGAAGCTGCCGGAGAGCCTACGCTGCTGTCACCATACTGAACGCAGTAGTAAGTGTTAGATGTCGGGTAGGGCGTGTACGTTAGACCGGTCTGTCCCGGGACCAAAGCGTCCATCGAACACGTGGCAGAAGTCCCTGACATCCATTGTTCGCTGTACGATATCGTCCCCCCAGTGGGACTGGTTGCGGTCAGGGCCGTGGATTGACCGGTATCGATAGTAGTGTAAGACGCGGACACAGACCCCGCTGAAAGGGCAATGTTAACGGTCACCGGGACAACGTTCGAGTAGACGACCGCCGCCGGCGCTCCGGCGCTGCTGTCTCCGTACTTGACGCAGTAGTCATAATTGCTGGTCGGCGATGGAGAGTACGTCAGGCCTGTCTGCCCCGGGACTGCAGCGTCCGCCGAACAGGTTGCGGAAGTTCCCGCCATCCATTGTTCGGTAAGTGGCGCGGTTCCTCCAGTAGGGCTGGTGGAGGTCAAAGCGATCGATTGACCGGTGTCGATTGTCGGCGATGCGGGGGTAACGGACCCCGCCGCGAGAGCCTTGTTCACAATGATGGTCAGCGTGTCCATCGTGGCCGAAAGAAACCCTGCGGTGTCCTTTGCGTAGACCGATACCGAATACGTGTTTGCAACCGTCGGCGTGCAGGTGAACGAGTTCGCAGTGCTGGAGCAGCCTGTGGGAAGACCTGTCCAGGTGTAGCCCGTCGATGCGGTTATGGTGAAGCCTTCTGCAATAGGGGGCCCGGAGTATATGGACACAGAGATCGTAGTCGACTGTTCTACATCGAGAGCGGTCAATGTGGCGGTCGGGAGTGTGAGAGCCGGCCCGTAGAAATAGGCGTAGTAAGCGTAACTGGCCGAGGCGTATGATATGCCAACCTTCCACTGGATGCTGTTTCCAATGGTGTAACTGGCACTGTTGGGAACCTCTGAGAGACCTGGCATGCACATATAGGAACCCGTACAGGCAATCGTCCAGTCTGTCCCCCAGGACCCGGCCTGTGTACTCGACCCGGCAATGTACATGGTGAGCGAGGTGTTCCATGAAATGATTGGAGAGCTGCTTCCTACGATGGTTATCGCGGTAACAGATATCGGGCCGGTAGAGGAAGGAGGAGTTCCAATGTGGATGTTCGCAGATGTAGCCCAACCATCAGTGGAGTAGGCATAGTGAACGATATAGTCGTTAGACTCCACATCACCAGAGTCGTAGGCGTAAGCCACAGCGCAGTTCGAGGTGGTCAGAGAGCATGCTGCGCCACCATCCTGGATGTTCAGTGTGGGCTTGCCACCAAACCAGCCTCCCCAATAGCTGGAGCTCCATGCTTCCTCTTCAATAGTGAAAGGCCCGGCAGAGATGCCGCTGACGAAATCAGTTGAGGATTCGATTACCTCTATGCCCCATTCTGTGGTGCTGATGCCATCACCGTAGTAGACCGCGCACGTGGTCGCTGCTGAAAGCAAACATGTGATCGCCCAAGAATCCAGGGAGTACGTATTTCCTATCCCCAATTGGGTGGTAGTAAAATCGACACACGAACCAGTTATGGTCGTGGTGACGGTCAGTTTCGCAACGCAGAGAGCATCAGCGGCAGTGGGCACGGCGTAAGCCAAGACAAGGTAACCACTTTCATCAAAAGCTATGGCAGGTTGGTCTTCGACCGTGTTGGTCGCGAATGTCTTGAGAGCAGTCCACGCGCCCGAGTAGTAGCAATCCACGTAAACGTCATCAACGGTGTAGGACGCCCAGGCAGCACATACCAACCCAGTTTGGGTAACTGCGATGTCTGGCCCGAGTTCGTCGGCGCTGAGAGAGGAATCCAGTTCAGTGGCTCCAACCCATGTTCCGGCGGTCTTGCTGCTGCAATAGGTTCCAGATGCCTGCTGACAGTAGACATCCACCCAGATCGTAGTGCGAGTGGAATACTCCTGCCAGATGACGTAGATGTTCCCGTATTCATCAATTGCATCAAGCGGACCACCTGCGGCGAAGAATCCCTCGTCAGTTCCGAGTTCGGAACTAGCCGAGATACTGTTTGGTGTTGCTGTTGCCGCAGCCACAGGACCCGTTGCGGTCTCGGCTCCGGGCACCGAAGCCACGCTGGTCAGGGGAGCATTGACCGGTCCCGAAGATCCTGTCCTGAACGGGGTCTGTTGTCCATCAGGAGTTTGGATGGCCAGGCCGGAGCTTCCAGCTGCCGGTCCTGTTGGTTGACTCGCAGGAAGGCTGTTGCCTCCAGTGACCACCGGACCAGGTGCCTGTGACGACGAACCTGCATTGTTCCACCCAGGTGGAAGCTCACTGAGGGGTATCGAGGATGATCCAGGCCGTATTCCATTGCCAGATGCTGTTTGGGAGCTTGCCGGGGAGTGGACACCAAGCTGACTGCCTGCTGTGATCCCGCCGGATCCACGGGACGTCACTTGGGGAGGGGTGATACTGACAGATGGACCGGTTCCTGCCCTCTCCAATCGCGCGCCGGACGGTTGAGCGGGCGTTCTCGATGCGCTCAAGACGGGCGCCATTCCCGGAGCGGCGGGATGTGTCTGGACTGGGCCGATGCCAGAACCTGCCATGACGGCGACAGGTGTAGGAAGCAGGAAGACCACCACAAGGGCCACAGCAAGCACGGCAAGGCCCAAACCTTTCTGCACATTCTTGCCAGTGTAAGTCAAAACGTGCATTACTAAGAATATCTACCTATAGGTATAAATAGACGATTGTTTCATGAATCGCCCTTCCGGACAGTCATTGGTCCTTCAGGGCTTCTGTCCTTTTCCCCAGTGCATGTCGCACAAGGCACAGTAATCCCCTTTCAATTCCGAACCGCACACTATGCACACTTTGGGCAGGTTGGCGTCATCCTTTGCTTTCTCGGGACCTGAAGCCTTGTCTTCTCCCTCTGGAGGCTTCTCCTCAGCATTAGTTGCCTCGGAAGGTACCGTTGCTGGTTCAGGAGGTTTCTCCTCAGTCTTGCCGGTCTCGGAAGGCAGTGTTACTGCTCCGGGTGCACTTTCCTCTGAGTAGATTGGCTGAGAGGGTGTTGGCGTCAATTTGGTCTGCGGAGGGACCACCGTCTCCACTGTGTGGACCTCCCCCGGCCCGGCCTCTGAGGCTCCAGTCTCAGGTTGGGGACCTTCGCCAGCCGGTTGGGACCCACCCATTCCCCATCGTGCGGCTTCTTCCGGTGGTGTCCATATGACCTTGCAAGTCTGGCACGACATGTCTGGACCCAGAGAACCCCCGCACTGTGGGCATTGAGTCAGCGAACCGCCCTGCCCATCCGGCCCTCCTGTGAGGGGCATTGCCTGCGGTTCCATCGGGCCTTGGGACATTGGAACTTCTGATCCCGCCTCCAAGCCCCCTTCTGGTCCGGCTGAGCTACTTCCCATGAACGCTCCCGCACCTCCAAGCGCGGCGGCCTCTGCAGCGGCCGCATCCTCCTCTGCGGCCTTGCGCATCTTCCTGCGACGAACGATGACGAATATTATCAACAATAGCGCAACGGCTGCGACTACGATCAGTATCCACCACGGGAACGGTGTCGATGGGCCACCTTTGCCGGTGCTGGCGTTCACCTGCACCTGAACAGCCTTGCTCTCGACAGTCAAACCCGTTGCATCGATCACCTTGACCTGGAAACTATAGGTCCCGGCGGTAGACAACGTGGTATCCCATGTGTTCGAGACCTGAGGGGATGTCTGGGCCACACCGTTGAGCACCCAAACATAGTGATATGGTCCGGTCCCTCCGCTTGCGGACGCGGTGAGAACGATCGGTGAGCCGGCAGTGACACTGGCCATGTTCGAAGTCATGGACACTGTCAACGCTGGTGCAACACCGGTCACATCTACCGTCGTGTTGCTCGAAGTGCTGTTCTTCCCACTATCCGTAACCGTCACCACGATCTTGTAGGTCCCGTTGGTGCCGGGAGTGCATGTTAGGTTCCAGGAGTTGCTGGATGTGCAAGGAGGAGGCAGGTTACTGTACGAGTAGGCATATGGAGCCTTCCCGCCTGTCACCTTCACCGATAGTTGCATCGGCGAACCGACGCTGGGGGAAGCCGGTGTGACCGTGAACGAGGTAATGACGAGAGCCCCCACAGTTTCGACGTCGATGGATGCCGTCATCGTTGCCTCTTTCCCCTTCTCATCTTTGACGGTCACTGTGATACTGTAGGGCCCGGTTACCGATGGCCTGCAGGAGAGCGTTGACGCGTTCACAGTAGTGCAACCCGCGGGCAGTCCGGTGTAACTGTAGATGTAGGGAGAAACGCCCCCGGTCACAGAGACTGCAAGTTTTGTGGCGTTACCGATGACAAAAGTTGATGGGGTTGCGGTAAAGGAGGTTATGACCAGCGGGGCAGGGATCACCGTGAATGAGGTCGTCCGGCTTCCGGTCTTTAGCCCAGAGTCGTTCACATAGACGCGCACAGTGAAAGTCCCCGATATCGTAGGTTTGCACGTCAACACTGCGCCGGAAGATGGATTGCACCCTTTGGGCAGCGCCACATAGCTGTAGGAGTAGGGTTTGGTCCCTCCAGTGGCAGTGACAGATAGATTGGTCGAATTGCCTATGGTGAATGATGCCGGAGACGCGGTAAAAGATGTGATAAGCAGAGGCAACGGGTTGACCGCGAGTACAGTTGACTTGGTGACGCTGGTCTTGTTAGCGTCAGTAACGTTCGCGCTGACCGTGAAATTGCCGCTCACAGTTGGAGTGCAGGACAAGGTTGCGGAATTGGACGATGTGCACCCTGTGGGAAGGCCGGAATAACTGATTGTGTACGGTGTGACCCCTCCTCCGATAGTGGTGGTGAACTTCGAGGTTTGGTTGATGAGTATCGGATTGGGGGATGCCGAGAATGCAGTTATTGTAAGAGGCTCGGGATTGACGACCAATGATAGTGACATGCTAGCAGTGTCGAAATTTGCATCTGTCACAGTAGCATTGACCGAATATGTCCCCAACTTGTTTGGAGTGCAAGACAAGGAATTGGTACTGGTGGAAAGGCATCCAGGTGGAAGCCCGGCGTAGCTGTACGTGTAACCACTTGCATTGTAACCCCCAGCCGCAGTGACATTCAGGAAGGTGGTCCCAGTGACGATAACAGGGTTCACTGAGGCTGTGAACGATGTGATCATGAGGGGTGCGGGATTGACGGTCAAACTGCTCGTGGCATACTGGGTGGGGCTGCTAGCCGAATCGTTCACGTACACACCGGGAGTGTACGTTCCATACGCGGTGGGAGTGCACGTAAGAACACTGGCGTAATTGTTGGTGCAACCTGGCGGCAATCCGACCAGACTGTAACTGTACGGCGGCGTCCCACCGGTGGCTGAAACAGAGAGGGTAGTGGCATTTCCCAGGTCGATCGGCGAAGGCGTTACATCAAATGCTGTTATAGACAGTGGGGCGGGATTTACTATCAGGTTCGCCGTGGCGACCATTATGTTAAGGTTCAAGTCGGAAACGCCTGTCTCGATCGTGAAAGTCCCAACAGCTGTAGGAGTACACGTATCGGTCCAAGTGTTCGACAAGGATGCGAGGGGTCCGGGGTTTGCGCACCCACTTGTTGCTCCAAGGTCGGCGTAACTGTAAGCGTAGGGGGGACTGTCACCCGTAATGGTTACGTTGAGGTCGACAGAGTTTCCCAGGGTGATGGTACTCGGGCCAATGACAAGGGTCGCGGTGCCGCCGGCGTGGGGCTTGGCGGTCCCCTCAAAACTAGCCCCGGTCGCAAGCGGAGAAAGAAGAAGGATACAAATCACGATGGCTACCAATGCCAAGGTTGCCGGTTCATGCCTTTGCATGCGGATTGATTACATAGAGTGACAGACGCTCACCCTTAATATTCTTACTGTTCGGCCCTCGACTCAGGCATGACACGCCCCGGGCATGCAACGCAGGCTATTTCGTGGGCTTATGGTCCTGGTGCAGCGGAGACGCAAGCCATCCTCTGGCCCTGCCAATCGCCTCTCGCTCACTCTCGTAGCTCACCAAGGCCATGGCTTTCTCGAGGTCGCACCAGTCATAACGGTCAAAGATGCTCTCCAATTCGGCCTTCTGAGATGAGGTCTTGAAGAGCATGTATACAACGACCTTGAGAATGTTGGTCCCTTTGCGAGAATCGTAGAACCTGTACGTGACCTCTCCGAGGTCTCCGAGCGGGCTCACGTCATGCAGACCCGTCTCTTCACGTATCTCGCGAATAGCCCCTTCGAGAAGTGTTTCCCTATCCTCAACATGGCCCTTGGGGAGGGTCCACCTGTCCTCCTCTTTCTCGTGCATGATGAAGATCTTCTTCGTCCCCTCGTGAAGGATCACTCCCCCAGAACTCAGTTCCATGACGGTAGGCTTGTCTAACTGGTAGGGCGAGCTCCTCTTCGACACTGCTGACCTCAGGATTCCCAATAGACCGAAACCTAATCAGGGATTCGGATTTACCTCTCTTCATGCCTACGGGAGGACAAAGGGTGAGACCCCTTGTTCTTCTGGACACGAACGCGCTACTGCTGCCATTCACGAGCCATTTCCCGCTCGAGAACGAGATCTTCAGGTTGATAGAGGGGGCAGACATCCGTGTTCCCTCCAGCGTGCTCAAGGAATTGGGGCAGCTCAGGTCCTCGGGTCTTCTTAACGCCAGGGCCGCGCTTCAGTTTGCCAAGAGATTCCAAGTGGTCCCTACCGACCTGGATGGAGACGCTGCAATGGAGACCCTTGCGAAGGAAATGGGTGCATGGGTGGTAACTGCTGACCGGGAGCTTCGTGAGCGGCTGGAATCCCAGGGCTTAGGGGTTCTCTTCCCCAGAGGAAAGAGAAAGCTCTCTCCCTCCTGGACCCCTACTTCCCTCCAACAAGATGGTTGACCTGAACTTCCTGGTCAGTCTTCAGTAGCGTCTCGATCCCCATCACATGTGCATCTCCGATGACCACAGCCACACGTTCGTACTGCTTCGCGATGATCCTCAGCCTGTCCGCCATGTGAATGTTCCTCTCGTCCAGCAGAACTCGCGCCACTGTTGGGAACTGCTCTCTCATCGCATTGACGTAATCATCCCGGCTCTCAGAGTACTGCTCTAGTTCCTTCTTCACGATCTTGCTCGGTGTGATGAAGGCGATCACGCTCGATACGAGGAGCAGAACCCGCTCCTTCGGGGAGAGCGACGATATGAGCCGGGGTCCCACGCTCGATATCGGGTCATCTATCAGGAAGAGAGGGACCCTGAGGTCTTTCGATACATCCAGAGCAAGAAGCATCTCGCTCCCGGGCACATCGCCAAGTTCCGATGCCAGCCTGTCCTGCATGTGCGCCCAGAGGCGCATCGTGAACGGTATGTCTCGCCCCAGTGGGCCCTTGTTCCCGCCTTGAGCCTTCTCCAAGAGTGCCTGTAGCCGGTCCGGGTCCAATTCGACCGCGATGGCCTTGGGGCCAAACTCCTTCAACGCAGCCGTCAACTTTTCCTTGAGGTCGACAACATGAGCGACTCCGAGTAGCTCGATCATTTTACTGGAAAGTCCAGAGGCAGGCGTTTCTGCGGGAAGAACCAATCCTGCATCGTCATGAAGACACCTGAGACCACACCTAGACCTGGCACGATGAGCAGGAGCCTGATAAAGGCGCTGTAGTCCACAGCGGCGGCTATTGCCGTTCCTCCTCCAGATGAACTGTAGTGAATGGTGGCGTACTGGGCCAGGATCAGGAGATACACCAGGCTGGCCGCAGAGGACGCTGCGGTAAAGGGCCCGTACACCCGATCGAACTTGGTGACGATCGCAGACGTGTTCAAGACGATTATCACCGCCCCTCCGATGAGAACCAGCGCGGTCGGTATGCTTGATGCTACACCGTGCTGCCCAACCAGGCCCAGGAGCCAAAGCGGTAGAACAACGATGACAACGGCGAGGATGATCAGAGAGAGCGACCCTACGACTATCCTGCGTAGAATCGAGGGAGGGAGGTATTCCAAGACAATCGGTTCCTCGCTCATGGTAACTGAATAGGCGGCAGGACTGTCGTGAGAAGCGGACTCGAGTAGGTGGCATCTACCGTGCCGCCCTGAGGTTGGCAGCCGGTGGATATCGCGACATCGGTAGTGCTATCGAAATGCTCGTTTGGTAGCGTGGTCACGTTCAGGTTGCCGCTACCACATGTCATCCCTGCAGCCGACATGACCGCAAAGCCCAGGTAGCCCACCAGTGGCAAAGGCGAATGGTTGGAGAAGGAGATACTCACTGGAACCTGCGCAGTGCCATTGGGACCGACCGCAGGGGTCCCTGCTGCCACCGATAGGTCGTAGAAGGGTGCTCCCCAGGAGACGTTCTTCGCGATCTCGACATCAAAAGGAAAAAGGTAGCCATAGGTGGCGTTGGCCCAAGCCGACAGGTCCAACGTCGTATCGTTGGTCAAAAGATCCCTGATCTGAGGGGAAGCCAGATCGACGGGGAATGTGATGGGCACGTACTGGGTAGAACGGCCCGCGAGCACAGTTACGCTGGACGCGCTGTCGGCAATGACGCCATGCTGAGGATAGATCATGTGGAGTGCGAGATGAAAGTTCTGCAACGAGTAGTAGCCGGGATTGGAAAGCGCCACGGTGACAGTGAAGTCAACCACATTGCCAGGAATACTTGTGCCGCCAAGCGGGCTTATTCCCTCGTATCTGATCTCGCTCGCAGAATATGCCACGGTCACCAGGAATATCGCTATGGCAATGGCCACGATTATCGATACCCAGTTGAATGCTTTGCCCACCTTGTATAGGGTTAGCTGCCCAGCGGAGGATCCAGAGCGCCCAGATCGTTCGGACTGCATCATTCCTTCTTCGGGATGACCTCTGAGACGTACCAGGCACCCTTTGCCGAGCCTAGGAGGACGCCGTTCTCGTCAGCGAGCGTTCCCTGGCAGAAAGCGACGTGGCGTCCTCTCTTCATCACTTTCCCTTTCGCTATGAGGGTTTGACCCAGTTTCGCAGAGCGAACGAACTCGATATAGAGGCTGATCGTGGCCATGATCTCGTTCGGTCCACAAGTGGTCTTGACTGCCCAGCCCATGGCTGTGTCCAGGATGGTTGCGTAGACCCCCCCATGGACTACCTTGTTCACGTTCAGGTGTCGTTTCGTGACCTTCCCTGTGACCATCGAGCGTCCCCCATGAGTGGCGTGACCATCGACTTTCAGTCCTATGGACCCGTGGAAAGCCTGCGCATTGCTCAATCTCATCATGGACTGAACTGAGCGCGGCGACCTCCGGTAGCCTTCAGGACTCATGGGACAGGCGAAACCAAGGGGCGCTTAAATCGTCTCACCATGGAGGTGTCGATGGAGTCTCAGCAGTTCTTCTGGGGACTTGGCAAGGATCCTGATCATCGGCTCCTTGCCTTTGCTGCCATCGTCCGATATGTAGGATGGGAGGACGCCCTTCTCCTTCACGGCGCGCTCGGTCATCCACTCCATGGTCGAGGCTGCGTTCGGCGGCTCGTCGTTCCTTGATACGACGACGTGTTCGGACCCAAGATTCTTCAAGAATCCCGGGGCGTGCCGATGGTTCATCACCCAGACAGGATGGCTCAAGAGGCGTGATGCCGTAAATGCGATCTTTGCCGTATGGTGCGGGCCTCCAGGCCTCGGCGAGCCTGCCACAGCTATGGACTCACCGGCAGGGGTCACCCGCCCGGCAAGCCCAAGAACGTCCTTCAGGGAAGTCGCTTCCTGCATGGCATATGCCAGGTTTGTCCCTACCTCAGGGATACAGTCCCGGGTGACCTCCGACAACAGCCGGTCCAGAGCGGTCACATAGTCCCTCATTGCGTCCTTTTGAGGGAAACGGTCGATCATGACCTCGCTGGAAAGCCGTTCTCCAAGCCTCAACCTCGCGACACGAACCGCCTCGGGAAGGTCGAGTCCCTTCGCCATCAACGCGGCTATCCGCGTTGAGAGTTCGCATCCCTTTCCCCTTCCGAGGTCACGGGTCCTGAATTCCAGTCGTTCGAAGGGATAGGTCGTCCTTCTACCATCCCCCTCCAGAAGAATGTCGACCCCTCTGCCTTCCTCGGCATGCCCGCCCTTGATCATTACTGCCCTGGCCCCTGCCCAGATGAGACTGGAGGCCATCCGAAAGCGGTCTTCAACGGATGTGCCATTCTGACCGGTCAGCGCCTCTGCCTCAGGGATGTTAGGGGTGAGGACCGTTGCCTGTAACATCAGGTCCCTCAGCCCAGCGACCGTGTCCTCGCACGTAAGGAGATCGCCGCTGCTGGCCCTCATCACAGGATCGAGGACCACTGGCACCTCCAAGCCCTTGAGCGATGAGGCGATGGCCCGGCAGGTCGCATTGTCCGCGACGAGACCCACCTTGACGGCATCGATGTCCCTACCACCGAGAGCCGTCGATATGCTTTCGGCAACGAGCGAGGGATCGACGGGTTGTATGCGGCGCACTCCACGAGAATCCTGGACGGTGAGCGCACTCACTACAACTGCTCCCTCAGCACGCTCCTGACCCAAAGCCGCCAAGTCACGAGCGATTCCGGCCCTCCCAGTGGGGTCTATGCCGGCAATCACCAGGACTCGTGGAAATGTCACGGCGGAGAAGGTACCTCTTCCTTGCGGGTCGGGTCGGGCTTTGCCCCGCTCTTGACCAGTTCCATCTGTCGTACCCTGCCTGTCGTGTTCATGCTGCAGAAGAGCGGCCCGCACATGCTGCAGAACTTGGTTGCCTTGTAGGCATCTCCAGCAAGGGTCGCGTCGTGGTATGCGAGCGCGGTGGGTGGGTCGATCGAGAGGCGAATCTGCTCGTTCCAGTCAAATGCGAACCTGGCGCGGGATAGCGCATCGTCCCAGTCCCTCGTTCCCTTGCGCTTCCTCGCGATGTCTGCGGCATGGGCGGCTATCTTGTAAGCGATCAGACCCTGTTTCACATCCTCCGCGTCAGGGAGGCCCAGGTGCTCCTTTGGCGTAACGTAGCACAGGAGGCTGGTACCATACATCCCCATCATCGCGGCGCCAATGGCGCTAGTTATGTGGTCGTATCCTGGGGCTATGTCGGTCACTATGGGGCCCAACGTGTAGAACGGCGCATCATGACAGTACTCGCGCTCTTTCATGACGTTCATCTGGATCTGGTCCATCGGGACGTGTCCAGGGCCCTCTATCATGACTTGGACCCCCTCGTCCCAGGCTTTGAGCGTCAGTTCCCCCAGCGTCTTGAGCTCGGCGAACTGGGCCGCATCGCTGGCGTCGGCCACGGCCCCTGGACGCAGACCATCTCCAAGGCTAATGGATACGTCGTGCTCTCGAAGGATGGCACAAAGCTCGTCGAAGTGGGCGTAGAAGGGGTTCTCCTCGTTGTGGTACAGGGACCATTCCGCCATCAGAGCGCCTCCACGGCTCACGATCCCGCAAACGCGGGACTTGGTCAAGGGGACGTGGTTCCGCAGAACTCCCGCATGAATCGTCATGTAATCAACGCCGTCCTTGGCTTGCCGTTCGACCACTTCCAGCATGTGGTCGAATGTGAGTTCCTTTACCCCCTGGGTTTCCAGGACGGCCTGGTAGATAGGCACCGTCCCGACAGGAACAGTGCTCTTGGCAATTATAGCCCTGCGAATGTTGTCGATGTCTCCTCCAGTGGACAGGTCCATGACGGTGTCCGCTCCCCAGTGGACGGCCTGGTGGAGCTTCTCGACCTCCTCGTCAGAGGATGATGAGGTCGGCGAAGTGCCGATGTTGGCGTTGACCTTGCAATGAAATGCCTCACCGATGACTATCGGTTGAAGGGCTGTGTGGTGAACATTGGCGGGCAAGAGCGCTCGTCCCACCGCCAACTCCCTCTTGACCAGCTCTGGAGAGACGCCCTCCTTCTCCGCGGCCCTCTTCATCGGCTCGGTAATGACACTACTTATGGCGGCCTGTCTTTGCGTCATGAATCCGTACTGACCCCACTAACGGTTACATTCCTTAAAAAGCTATTAGATGGCTAAATCGCGACAACCGATAGTGAAGACGCACTATTCTGCGCCAGCCCCACGAGTGTCTGAATCCGGAGTTACGCCGTCCAAGGATTATGTCTTCCCCTCAACTCTTTGAACTGGCGTCCGGAACGAGCCTCTTGGAGCGGGTCATGTGGTCCATAAGAGCCTCACCTAGGACCGAGGGGAGTCTTGCATTCTTCCTGCCCTGGTGGGGATGGAATTCCTCTACCCGGCCGTCCGGCATGCCGATGAATATCTGAGAAGCCATCCCAACGAAGAGGCCTGTTTCAACCACGCCTACGATGCTCTTGAGGGACTGGTCCAGCTCGGTTGGATCATCCGGTTCCTTGGATAGACGGCAGTCTATGATGTTGTTGCCGTTGTCCGTGACGAATGGAGTATTCCTCTCCTCCTCGTGGACATGTCTGAGCGTAGGCTCAAGACCTCTCTTGTCCAGTTCACGCCCAACGTACGGCAAGGCGAATGGGACCACCTCCAACGGGAGAAGTGTCTTTTCTCCGAGGCGTTTGACCAGCTTGGAGTAGTCCACCATTATGACGAGCTGCTTGCTCATCTTGGCCAGGAGCTTCTCTCTCAAGTGAGCTCCTCCACCCCCCTTGATCAGTGAGAGGTCTGGGGCGACCTCGTCTGCCCCGTCTAGCATGATCCTGAACGACTCGATCTCTTCGAGCGGGGTCAGGGGGAACCCGTATTTCTTGAGCAGTGACTCGCTCTGTCTTGACGCGGCCACTATCCTGGGCTTGTGCGGACCCTCGAACTTCTCTGCGAGCGCCTTGATCATGATGTCGACCGTGGAGCCGCTTCCGACGGCCAAAGTGTCATTCTCTCTGACAAGCTGCATCGCTGCTTTCGCGGTCGCTTCCTTTGCGCTCTCGCGACTAACCGGAGTCATGGCTGACTCGAGTGATGTGCCACATTATAAGCGTTCGCGATGGAGCTTCCACTTTTCATATGGACGCCAGGCGAGGTATCAACGCACGAAAGGTTCCCGTGAAAGAGATATTATATCCTGTGGACGATGGGACGTGATCGATGACGAGGATTCAGCCGATCGTGCTCTCCCTTGGAGGATCGATATTCATAACCGGAGAGAACGATGCCGAATTCCTCCAGCAGCTTCTTCTTCTGATCAAGAAGGTATCGAAGAGCGGACCTCTAGCCATAGTGGTCGGTGGAGGCCGCACTGCCAGACAGTACATCACCGTCGGGAGAGAGCTGGGCCTGGTAGAGGTAGAGCTTGACGAGATCGGCATAGAGGTCACCCGCCTGCACGCAAAGATGCTCGCTCACCTCCTCGCGCCCGATGCGCCCCTCAAACCTCCGGAATCTATCCCTGAAGCTGCAGGAGAGATAGGGAGGTGGCCCATCGTGGTCATGGGAGGGACGGAACCAGGACACACCACAGATGGCGTGGCCGCCTTGCTGGCCGAACGGATTCGTGCTCGTCTTCTCGTCAATGCCACCAGGGTCGGGGGCCTTTACGACAAGGATCCCAGGAAGCATGACGATGCGCGGCTCATACCCAGTATGGACTTCGACAAGTTCGTCAGCTGGGTAAGTTCCCAAACCCAAGGGAAGGCCGGCCAGGAGTTCGTGTTCGATAGGCTCGGTGCCGAATCACTGGCCCGCTCGCGGATCCCGCTGGCGGTCTTGAATGGCAGGAACCTCAAGAATCTCCAGGCGGCCCTGGAAGGCAAGAAGTTCGATGGCTCCCTGATAAGCGACGCCGTGTGACTGCCGCCTGTCCTCCGACCTACGCGCTGGCGGAGTGTTCTGCGGAGCTGGTAGACCCCTTGGATGAAGGGATCATCATGAGGCACATCTTGTTCCCCCTGCCAATCGTCTCCTTGAACTGTACCCTCGCGGGAGCGAGCAGCTTTTCCACCATGCCCCTGTGGAACAGATCGCAGTAGTATGTCGGGTGGTTTGTTGCATTGGAACGGAATATGCAGTTGTGCGAAAGAATGCAGAGCCCTTCTGGAGTCTTGGATAGCTTGGCCTTCTGCCCGAGGTTGTTGAAGAGCTTTACGACTGCCTGAGCCCTCTCCTCGAGGCTTTTCTCACCATTGAGCCCAGGAACGCCCTTTCCAAGGTTCTCGGCCAACCTCTTCCCCATCGCGATGAAGAGTTCCTTCGCATAGGCCTCACCCTCGCGTTCGATGACGACCTCCAGCATCGATTCCAGTGCAATGTCGTATCTTCTTGCAAAGAGTTCGTGGCCCGATGGGGTCAGAGAGAATCTCTTCCTTGGTCGGCCTATACCTTCGCGGTGGAAACTGGATACAAGAACACCCATCTCGACCATTCTCTCCAGATGCATTCTTACCGCGCTCTCGCGTATCTTGAGAAGATCGGCTAGCTCCCTGGTGGATTTCCCCCCTTCTAGGAGCTCATCAAGTATGCGCCCCTTTGTTCCTTCACCCAGGAGCATTTCCAATGCGCTCATGTCGAGGCATATAACCACAAAACACATATAATATTGTAGGCACCCATAAAGCCGCCACTCTGCGTAGAAACCTTTTTAAACCAACACTTGCGTCGAACAGGAAGCCGTGCCGAAGATACTGGTCGACGAATTCAGGATGCACTACATAGATCAAGGGAGTGGGGAGGCAGTAGTTCTGCTTCATGGGCTGGGAGGGAACTGTCACGAATGGGACTTGCAGCTGAAGGCCTTCTCGAGCCGATACAGGGTCATCGCCCCGGACCTAAAGGGGCACGGTCTCTCAGAGATGCCCACTACCCCAACCTATACTCCGTTCGACCATGCAAGCGACGTCATCGCTCTTCTGGATGCGTTGAAAGTGGAGAAGGCCTGGGTCGTGGGCTTGAGCGCTGGTGGTTTTGTCACCTTGGCCATGGCGGTCCTCCATCCTGAACGTTTGAAGGGCATGGTCCTCGTGTCCACAGCGCCATACCTCGATGAAGACACTCGCAATGTTGGGGAACGGTGGGTCCAGATCTTCCAGAGCGAGGGAGTAATGGCTTACCTTTCTAGGGTCGTGAAGGATCTCTTCACGCTCGACTTCTTCCTGAAGCACCCGGATGAGGTGCAGGACTTCATCGATTCCCAGAAGCACAGGAATCTCTCCGGAATATCGCCATCAGCCAAGGGGAACAATTCATTCGACGTTCGCGGCGAACTATCAAGGATCAAGCTCCCGGTCCTGGTGATCCATGGTCTGAACGACCGGGTTGTCAACCCCAGTCACGCAAGGCGTATGCGCCAGGCTCTGGCGGGATCTGAGGTGAAACTTTTTACGGGAACGGGTCATATCGTGAACGTGGAGCGAGCAAGGGAGTTCAACGACACTGTTCTGGACTTCCTGGCACGCCGTGGAAGTAGACATGTCTCATCCTGACCCAGTAGAGCTTGCCTCGCGATTGTCGATACCCTCTGAGGCTGTCGAACCCTACGGCCATGGTGTGGGCAAGATAAACATCGAAGTGATCAGCAAGAATCGGTCAGCCGACCGTGGGAAGCTGATCCTAGTGACCGCCATGACGCCAACCTCTCACGGAGAGGGAAAGACTGTCACCGCAATCGGCCTCGCGATGGCCCTCACAAAGAGAGGGGATAGGGCTGTTGCGTGCTTGAGGCAGCCTTCGCTGGGTCCCGTCTTCGGCCTCAAGGGAGGCGCCGCTGGGGGAGGGAAGGCAACTGTCGAGCCCTTCCATAGCATCAATCTTGGATTCACCGGTGACATATACGCGATTGGTGCGTCCCACAACCTGCTCTCTGCCATGATCGACAATCACCTGTTCTACGGGAACACACTGGATATCGATGCGAAGACAATATCATGGCCTAGGACGATTGACATGGACGACCGGGCCCTGAGGCACGTGGTCGTCGGGATGGGCGGGCCAAAGGAGGAAGTCCCTCGAAACGATGGGTTCGTGATCACCGCTGCATCTGAGGTCATGGCGATCTTCGGTCTTGCCCGAGACTATCCCGACCTCAAGGCGCGCTTGAGCCGCATCGTGATAGGATTCAGGCGTAATGGGTCTCCGGTCACCGCAGGCGACCTCGAGGCGACCGGGGCCATGGCGTCTCTTCTTGGCAAGGCGCTACGCCCGAACATCGTTGCCACCTCTGAAGGAACACCTGCATTCGTCCACGGTGGACCCTTCGCAAACATTGCTCATGGAACAGCGAGTCTTGTCTCGATCCTGTTGGGTCTCCAGCATGCGGACTACTGTGTGGTGGAAACCGGCTTTGCAAGCGATCTCGGAGCCGAGAAGTTTGTGGATATTGTTTCAGGCGTGGGCGGGTTTTCCGCGAGCGTAGCAGTCATCGTTGCTACTATTCGCGCACTCAGGTATCATGGCGGTGCAGCCGCGTATCCTGATACTCCTTCTTCCCCCGCATTCGTGGAGATGGGATTGGAGAACCTGATGAAGCACATCGAGAACATGCGTGCCGTCGGTGCTTCCCCTGTGATCTGCCTAAACAGCTTCCCGGACGATACCCCGGAAGAAGTTCTCGTTGTCCGCAGGTTTGCGGAGTCGCAGGGGGTACCCCTCGCATTCTCCACCGCATTCCGCGAAGGTGGGTCGGGTGCAATGGACCTCGCTGAGAAGGTCGTAGAAACGGCGGCCAAGGGAACCAAGAGCCACCCGCTCTACTCTCTAGACCTACCAATAGAGAAGAAGGTTGAGACGATCGTTCGCACGATGTACGGTGGCGAAGGCGTGGAGTGGTCTGAGGAGGGACTCAATGGATTGGCTGAGGCAAAGGCTATCGGCATGTCCAAGGCACCCGTTTGCATTGCAAAGACGCATCTGTCACTGTCCGATAAGCCAGCCTTGATCGGACGACCGAGGGATTTCACTGTCACCGTGCGAAGTGTTCATTCGTCGGTGGGTGCAGGTTTCGTGGTCGTAAGAATGGGAACTATCGTTACCATGCCAGGTCTCCCGGCCCGTCCTGCGTCAGTGGACATCAACCTGACCGATGACGGCCACATCGAGGGCCTGCACTGACCGAGACCTCTTTGTAACCTGACAGCTAGCGCTGCCCCTGTCTGATCGGTTCTGAGGCGACGCTGGAAAGCTACTGCAGCGGTGGTTCTCAGTGCATGTGGGGCATGCCGCCAGGACCGGCGGGGCCTCCAGCTGGCTTCTTGGAGGCTATGACGTCGTCGATCCTGAGGATCATGTTGGCGGCCTCCGTGGCCGATGAGAGCGCCTGCGTCTTCACCCGGAGAGGCTCCACGACCTTACGCTCGATCATGTCTGCAACCCGGCCGTTGTCCATGTTGACCCCGATGTTCTTCTTGTTCCCCTCGTGGTTCTGCCTGAGCTCGATCACCGTGTTGATGGCATCGAACCCGCCATTCTCTGCAAGGGACCAGGGGATTATCTCCAGTGCCTGGGCGAAGGCCTCGACCGCGAGCTGTTCCCTTCCGCCTACCGTTGGGGCGAACTTGCGGAGCCTGACTGCAAGGGCCATCTCGGTGGCCCCACCGCCTGGGCAGACAACTCCATCCTCTACCACTGCGGCGACAACCTTCAGCGCGTCGTGAAGCGACCGCTCCACTTCCTGGGTCACGTGCTCGGTGCCGCCCCGTATGAGGATAGACACGCTTCTCGCGTTGTTGCATCCGGTGATGAAGGTCATGTCGGATTCGCCTATCTGCTTCTCCTCGACACGGGCAGCCAATCCCACGTCCTTGGAAGAGAGCTCCTTCACTCCTACCACGATCCGGCCTCCAGTAGCGCGGGCAAGCTTCTGCATGTCAGATTCCTTGACCTGCTTCACTGCGTATATCCCAGCCTTTGCCAGGTAGTGCAGGACAACGTCGTCAATGCCCTTCTCACAGATGACCACGTTGGCCCCTGTGGCCTTGATCTTGTCGACCATGTCCCGGAAGGTCCGGTCCTCTTCGTCGAGGAAACCCTGCATCTGGCTGGGCGACTTGATGTTTATCTTGCTCTCGAACTCGGTCTTCTTGATCTCCAAAGCGCTGTTCAATAGAACGATCTTGGCGTTCTTGACTTCCTTTGGCATTCGCGGGTGGCCACGCTCCTTGTCCAGGACAAGTCCGTCGATGAACTCGGTGTCGGATATCGTGCCTCCAAACTTCTTCTCGATCTGGATGAGGGAAACATCGGCAACGGTCCTGCCGTCCTTGTTCTCGGTTATGCTTCGAACAGCCTTGACCGCCTTGGCTGCAAGGTCATCGCGACCATCAACACCCTTCGAGTTCATGGCGGTCTTTGCGACCGTAAGAAGCATCTCGGTGTCGTCCTGCCTGACCGGCACGCCGATCTCCTCTTTGAGCAATCTCTCGGCTTCCTTGAGCGCGAGCGAGAATCCGCGGGTCATGACTGTCGGGTGGACGTTTTGCTCCAGCAACGTTTCGGAGCGCTTCAAGAGCTCTCCCGCCAGGACCACCGCCGTCGTGGTACCGTCCCCGCACTGCTGGTCCTGAGTCTTGGCAACCTCAACCAGCATCTTTGCCGTCGGGTGCTCGACATCTATCTCCTTCAGGATCGTGACGCCATCATTGGTGATCGTGATGTCGCCCATCGAGCTTACGAGCATCTTGTCCATGCCGCGTGGTCCTAGGGTGGTCCTCACGGCATCAGATATCGCCTTGGCCGCGGCGATATTGTTAGAGACTGCACCCTTTCCCTTTTCTCTTTCAGTTCCTTCTCGAAGCACCAATACTGGGGTACCTTGCATCATGGACTCCTCGGCAGGAGTAAGTTAGTGCTTCTATATAAATATTACTTCTTTTGGTTGAGTCCCACCACCGGGTCCTGACATGACGGTGTCCCGTCGCGGGTCCCATTGTTGCGGAATATCCACGTTTCCGGAGTGATTTCACGCCGAGATTACGGTGTTGCAGAATTGTCATACATTATATAGTGCGCCTGGCATGGTAGTTCTGGTGCCTACTTTGGGAGCAACCAATCCACCACCTACAGCCAGCGCAAGCCATCAAGGAGCAGCCGTCTCACTCCGGGACCTCTTGGCCTACTTGGCGGCAAGGAGTCCCCATACTCTAACGTCAACGCGCATTCAGAAGCTTGTCTACCTTATTGACGCAGAAAATGCAGATCGTTCTGGAAGACGGTTGACATCGTATTCATTCTTCTACAATGATTATGGCATGTACTCTCGTCGATTGAGGAATGATGCTCGCGGAATCGGTCAGCGGGACAATCGATTTGAAATTGAGGAGTACAACACAACTAGTGGTCACGGATTTCGGTTGATCCTAAGGCAAGGCATCGAGCCACCGAGTTTGCCCCCTGCCATACAATCTGTGTGTGATTCCGTCCTCGAGCAGTACGGGAACATCCGCAGTGTGACTTCGTTGGCCGCAAAGGCAAAGCACACATTGCCATTCTTTGGGACTGAACGTGGGAAGATGGTTGACTGGTCCATATTGACTGATCCTTGTAATAGGGGGACCTGTAATCACCATTTGTCTACTGAAGGCCGCAGAGCAATCGGACTGGATTAGAATCAATGCCCAGGCAAGGACCATAAGGGTGAGTTTCTACTGTGCGGACCGTTTCGCTCAATCCGTACAAGTGTGCATCGTCAGATCGTTATGGCGCGATTCGGAACGGCTTCATTCAATCGCACCGAGGGGAGGAACAGGAATTGAGCCGGGCAGAGGAACGAGTGTTGAGAGCGCCTACCTCGCATGGTTCAGCGATTCCCAGGTGTGACCACGTCTTCCACTGCGGTTTCCATGGTCGCTACGCTTTGGCGTACAAGGTCTACGAAGGCTCGAAGGTAGTGGAATTCTTGTGGGTTGGACCAAAAAGGGCTATCTTTGAACTAAGCGACGAATACTCAATCCATTGATGCTCTGTCCACGATTACACCTCTCGTGCAAGGCGACTAACCCACCATGTCACATTGCCCAAGGACGCTATATAGAAACCTGCCTATCTCATAGGCGCAGGGAGCATACCAGTGCTGTAGGTTGGGCCTGCCCAGACCGCACCCTCGGGATGGTATGTCCCCTCACCTCCATCCTTCCCCTTGCTATACGACTGTAATGATGTTTTCATGTGGGTTCTCCTTGCGTACCGCTCTGACTCAGTTGGAGTTTCTGTTCTACGAATTGTATCCCCGAGGTTGTGATCTTGTACTCCTTGCGGGCCTGCCTCGATGATCCGGACTTCCCAACCTGTAGTATGCGCTGCGGACGTGCATCCATGTTTCCACTCAAGGCGAGAGTGATGTTAGGGGCTGAGTTGCCATGGTCCTTCAGGACCTTGTTAACTGCGAACCCACTCACAGACTCCATTCCCAAGACCTTGTTTAAGTAGTAGGTAGCGAGCAAGGCCCATTCCACTGATGTCACTGGGGTCCACTTCTCCACCAGGGTAGCAAAATCTGGTTTATTGGCCACATCGGCGTTGGTTTCTTGGGGCGAAATCTTCTGTGCTCCACTCGACACGACGCGTCGAGGTCCTCCACCAAAGGCCTTCTCGAACAGTATCTCCGTTGCCTTCTCCTTCATCGCCGGGTCGTAACGCGTGATAGCGGCGTTTATCTCGTCAAGGCGCTTCAGCGCATCCATTAAATCGGATGAGCCTGACTTCAGATTCGCGACTTCTACTTCATGCGGCAAAATCTCCGTTTTGTCCGTCTGCGCACCGCCTCCCGTCGCGGCCACCTCATTGCCGTTTTGCTCGCCAAGTCCTATAGCGCTTTCTTTATGCCCTTTCTTCCCCGTAGCCTTACTGTTAGTGTCTACCATTGTATTCACATAAAGAGACATGGGCATGAAGGATTTAAGCTTTGCTGGTGATTGCGCATACATAGCTAAACGCTACGTAATGGATTGCTTTCCTGCTATGGCAAAGCCGTTACGGCTCCTCCGGAGCCGAATTCTGCCTTTAAATATGAAAGGTGCCGTTGATAGTATGCCCGTGCCACGAACACGGGCCGGGTCGCCCCTGTTGCTACCATCCCGGACGACCCGTTACGGCGACACCAATGGCGAGCGCAGTATATAATGTGAGGAGCGCCCCGTCACCGTTTGCGGGCCACGCGTACCGTGACCGTAACCGATCCCGGTTCCGTGACCCAGACCAGTTCGGATCCCGGTTCCACACCCAACATCCCCACGACCACTTGGGGGATGGTCGTCCGGAGAGAATCCGTTTTCTTGAACGCCCTGAACACCTTCGACCGATGCTCCGCCATAACAGTAACGAGAACCCGAGAGCATATAACATTAGTCCCATAATAAGGCCAAAGCATGGTCACAACGGTTATATACTATTGTGCCCATGGTTGGTCACAAGGTTAGGCACATAGGAGGTACGAATATGGACATGCGGAATGAGAGGGCGCAACGGGGATTGACGATGATAGCGGCAGCGGAGGAGAACATCCGCAAGGTCGCGAGGGGCCGATACCAGGTAAGGAGCCAGTCGGGGAATGGGTGGTACGACGTCCGGGGCGCCGGTACAACGTGGACGTGTTCGTGCCCGGACTACAAGAATGGCAACCTATGCAAGCACACGTGGGCCGTAGAATTCAGCCTCCGGTTGAGGAAGGCCATCCAGAAAGACGATCCCGTCCCCAAGGCTCCGAATACACCAACCCCCAACGTCCCAACATGCCCCAAGTGCCAATCCACGAACGTCATCCGGAAGGCCACGAGGCAATGCAAGGGTGGAATCGTCCAGAGGTACAAGTGCAAGGCTTGTGGTCGAAGGTTCGTCCCCATGACCATCCTATCCCGCGTCCACGTTGCCACGCCGCTAGTGGTTGCGGCATTCGATCTATGGGCCAAGAAGGTGTCGTACCGCCAGATAGCCCACCACCTATTCGATGTTCATGGCGTGAAGTTGGGCAAGTCCACCGTTGAACGGTGGGTACGGGCAATGGCCACGATGGTTGGCCGCTATTCGGACACCGTCATCGCCGAGTCGCGCAAGGTCGGAAAGATGTGGCACGCGGACGAGACCACAGTGAACATCGATGGGAAGCTAGAATGGACGTGGAACGTCATGGACCACGAGACACGGTTGTGGCTGGCCTCCCGCATTTCCGAGGGGAAGGACACCAAGGACGCAAGGGGCGTGTTGCGGAAGGCCGTGTCCGTTGCGGGGAAGAAGCCAGGCGTGTTCATCACGGACGGGCAACGGGCATACCAAGACGCCGTGAACAAGGAGTGGTACGATTCATCGAACCCGACCCGCCACATGGTCCTACTCCCGATGCGTACCCATCCCAAGACGACGGGCGAGAAGGGGATGCCACCCGGGATACATCCCGGCAACAACATTATGGAACGGCTACAGGGGACCCAGCGGGAACGAACGAAGGTGCTACGGGGGTTCGACCACCAAGAGTCCGCACAGACGCTGGTAGATGGCCTGCGGGGCTATTACAACCTCGCGAGGCCGCACGCGGGGCTTGGTGGCCTGACACCAGCCCAATCGGCAGGGATCATCGAACCCACTACCGACAACGGCGTCCTAGAGAACATACTCATGACGGCGAGACGGAAGAACGGCGTTCATGGCATTATATAGTGTTTTAAGCATGGTATTCACGATGAAGGTCTATCGTATCGAACGCCGGGACGGGACGGTCAAGTACGTGGCAGTGAATCCCCGCGTGGACGTTCCCTCGGTCGGCACGTTCGGGGAAATGGGGAGTGGGGGATGGAGTCTTGACCGTCGCTATTCGAAGGCGGCAGCATGGAATGCACTGGAAACAATCCATGAATTCATCGCTTATCTTTCCAAAGGTGGCCGCTCGATCCTCCTGACCCCCGCCCGTCAGAAGGCGAGGCCGTACGGATTTAACGTTCGGTATCGCTGAACTTCCAATCCTTCCGCCACACATCCTGCGTTGTGTAGTGCCCGACGTTTTCATTCTCATCAACGAGGAAGACGTGAAGCCGGAGTAGTTTCCATGCAGATCGCGGAATCTTTCGAAGGAACGGACCATAGGACACTGGAAAGGCTAGGCCGTAGAGGCCAGATTGTGTGTCCCGGTCCATGCGCATCATGAGTTGTGCAATCGCTCGCTGGAAGTAGCCGTACCTCGCAACGTCCGGTTTCTTCGCTTTGCCCGATGGGTCGCCTTTGACCTCAATCCTCCACCTTTTTCGATTGACCCGATGGTAGGCATCTATGTCCGGGCCATGTTCCCGAAGATCGTGGGGTTTGGGTCGCCAATCTTTGGCCTCTTTGAAGAACCAATCACGTACGGCCCTCTCGACAACCTTTTCCGTCAATGGTCTCGTCATTGGCCGTTGCGATAGTGCTTACAGGTTTAGGTCTTTGTGGGTCGGCAATGGCTATACGGATCTGGCACTCGCTATGGACATGAACGACGAGCAACCAACCAGCAAAGTATGTCCTTTTTGCAACCACGAATGGAACCTTCATCAAATTGTTCACTCTGGGGACGAGAGCGGCGAACTTGTGGTCGGATGCAAACCCTGCATCGTCTCAGGCAAGCCGTACGGGTGTCGGATGGGATAGGACCCGCGACGGGACACCGTCATGTCAGGACCCGGTGGTGGGACTCAACCCTTCTTTTGGTTCTGTTAACTCATCGGTGGAAAGCCGAGACCGCGATTAAGTGTTAACTTTCAGTGGATACCGGAGGTATTCAGGTATACCGGAGTGTAGCCATCAGTGAGCTTTCTCGTTCTACTTGGCAACAAAATAGCGTTCCGAGCCTCCATATTGACCCTTAATCCACCGTGACACAACCTGTCCTTCCTGAACCAATTGATCCAACTGTGTCCCGATATTCCAGCAAAGTATGCCGACGCCTACGTTTGCCCAAAACCCTTTCGATTCCTTGAAAGCGGGATATAACTTGCTAAAGAGGTCCATGACATTCATCGCAGTGGTAGGGTTTGCCTTGAGAACCGCCAGAATCTTTGCCTTCAGTTCATTCGTCTCTGCTCCCCGGTTAAAGTCTTCCTTAGATATGGGCATGGGATTACCCAATGCATCACAGCATATGGGCTCTGAGTCCAGCCGGATTCACTCCTTCTCGGGATGGTTCTTAAGGTCGTAGTACATCAAGCGATTCCGGCTGTGCTTGAGCTTCTGGTGTTCAATGATTCGAAACTTGAAGGCTTCGTAGAAAGGGACTGACTCTGGATACGCCTCAAGGAAGAGTATCCGCGTGGCTGCCGAAGTACCGAGTGCGAGTCCTGCGATGTATCTCAGGATGTGGGACCCGATGGTCCGCCTCTTGTAATTGATATCGACTCCAAGTCGCCCAATCAGCATTCCAGGAATATCTTTGAGCCGAATCTCGGGCGGAATGGAGAACCCCTTAACCTTGCGAAGGTATTCGATGCTCAGGCTCTGGCTTGCGATGGTGAAGTAGGCCACTAAAATCCCCCCTTGAATCCAGTACACAAGGTAGGTTGTGCCTAACATCTCCTTCTCGTAGTTTGCAACCTCCTCAGTCGTGAGGAAATCGTTTAATTCCTTGTTACCACAGTCGAATCCATGGACGTCAGCCGTTTCCTTGAAGGGTTCAACTCGAAGCTCCTGAAACGGAATGGGAGGCTCGTGCAGTCCGACCACCAACCGTAGCCCACTAGTTACGCGCCTTTGATTTTTGGTTTAAGAGCTTCATACACTTCGCGCGAACCCTTCCACTTGGAGTGCATGTGGGAATTCTTGTCGGTTCTCTCCATCTCTTCGATGAGTTTCTCAGCAGCCTTTCCCTTCACTACAGGAGTTGGCGGAGGATATGCCATGAATCTCACCTACCCATCATTCTTATCGACTATTTAACCGCGATATATAGATGGGCGCATGGACATATATACTTGTCACCAGAGAAGGGGGCATAGTTGCAATTCACTCTGAGACCCCAAGTCGTTAACAAAGCCACCCCGGACGCGTCGTGACTAACTGTCGATGATTAGATTGACTGTGTCTGCCTCTGAAAGTCCAAACATCCTGTGGAACGCAAGTAAGCCGAAAGCATAAGTGTGACCCGGCTAAGTAACCAGTTCGGCGCATGCACCAAAAAGTGTATGAACCGGTAGTACTTCCCTTGCCTTCTTATCGTTTTATATAGCCCGACCACCATTCAGGTCGTGGGTTTGATTCAAATGGTCGAAAACAGGCGTTGCTGGCTTGTGCTCTTATTGGCGGTTTCGGTTGGATTCAGCGCGATACCCTTCGGAGTATTGGCTGAGGTTTCGCAGAATTCTTCTACTTCGAGGTCAGTAGGCAGTCTCGTCACGCCATCGGTCGTTACGTCTTACCAAAGTATGGCCACGCACTCAGGGAGCCCGAGCCCTTCCGCAACGACTGACGATATTAGCGTGGCGGGATATGACTCGACTTCAATTGCCTTAAGCTGGGCTGAAAGCGGTGATTGGTGCTTCGACGACTATCGGATTCAGGATGCAACTCAAGGCGACGACGGCCCGTGGAACACCATCGAGACCATCTCTACGGCTGGAGTCACATCGATGATAGTAGGTGGTTTCTCTCCGGGTGACACCACATGGTTCCAAGATATCGACGATTCCGGCTGTTCTGGCGGGTCGGCTACGTCGAACGTCGTTTCTGCAACCAATCCGGGGGATTCATCCTTGACCTACGCCGACACTAGCACCTCAAGTGTCACACTTACTTGGACGAACACGGCATCGTACGGAGGCCTTCTTTCATTCGATTCATATCAGGTGGAGGAGGCAGTTAATGGCGGAGGGTTTACGGCGCAACCTAGCATAACGGCTCAGACCCCAATGTCTTCCACCATAACCGGAATCACTGGGCTCAATACCGGAACCGAGTATCAGTTCTATGTGGTCACAACCGACCAATGCAACGATTGTTCTAGTTCGTGGTCAACAACATCGAACTCGAACACCGTAACCCACCTTTACATCAAACAGCCAACAGCTTCCCCTACAGCCCTTGATGTAGGGCAAACCACTTCCCTGACTGTGACCGCCCAAGGTGGGGTGCCGCCTTACTCATACTCATGGGCATCACTTCCGGCTGGCTGCTCTTCAACGAACTCAGACCCACTATCGTGTGCTCCAACGGGCGCAGGAACCTCATCCATCACGGTAACGGTAACCGACAACTCCGGGGTTACGCTAACATCCTTGCCCGTCACTGTTACGGTTTCATCACTCCCAACAGTCTCATCCTTTACCGTTACCTCTGCCTCCGTAGATACCGGGTCCACTGTCACGTTCCAAGTAGTTGCATCCGGTGGAACCGGCTCCCTGACCTACGCGTACTCCAACCTTCCGAATGGGTGCGCGAGTGTAGACGCCGACTCCTTGCAGTGCACACCCAACGCCACAGGGACATATACCGTGAAGGTTACTGTTACTGATTCGGTGGGAGGAAGTACGTCCGCTACTGTCGCTCTCAGTGTAAGTCAGCCGAACGGAGGCGGTATTCTGGGTGGGGGCAGTTCATCAAGCGGAGACCTGATTCTTGTGGTCGTATTGGTTGTTGTTCTGGTTGTTATCGGAATTGTTGTGGCAGTCGTGCTGATGCGGCGTAAGAAGGGAAAGCCATATCCGACACAGCCGCAAACGCCTCCCAACACGTACTCTCAACCATGGCCCCAAGGCTACTCACCGCCACCTCAGGGGCCTATCCCTCCACCCCCTCCATACTGAATCTCCGGAGGCTCAAAGCGTCGCCTTCAGGTGGCCATCCACCGAAAGTTAACACCTAATCGCGTACGTGGCCGTCCACCGTTTACTTAACAGAACCCTTCTTGTTCATGCCTCGATTTCGGCATTCATCCTCGACCGCGAGCCGGAGATGCTTGAGCGCCGGATCGGTGAGATGCTCCATGTGGAACATGAGGTAGGCGAGGTACTTCCGCTCTACCTCCTTTCGTGACAGTTTGCGGCCCCTCGGCGCCGGGCAACGCTCGACCGGGGAGTCCTTGGACGCCTTTTCGGGAAAGGTGTAGTAGAGTGGCTTCTCAACTGGAGGAAGGAAATCTGGAAGAGCAGGGGCAACTGACTGCCTGGACGGTTGTGGAGTCTTCTCTTGGAACTCCTCCAATCCCTTCCCAGTGATCTGTTCTACTATCTTCCTTATTGACCATGGATTGGTGCCGCGACCGGAGGCTTGAGAGGGATATAGTGGTCCGTCTGACATCTGTCTGACACAACAACTGGCGCAAGAACTACATAAAGAAAACGGTCCACTGGAACTGCATGGGCCGAATCTTGAGTGACCTATGCCTTCGAGTGCTCCCCGCTGGGCTCCTCAACCCTTTTCTCGGAGAAGAACCGCTTCAATGCGATCCATTCCTCGTACGTCACGACTTCCTTTGCCCGTGCGAGGTTGGCGTCCCTCATGTTCTCGAGGCGCAGCTCTTTCGCTATCTCCTCCGGTGATCTTGCGTGCCTTGCTCCGGTATGAGCAGTTGCATCCTTTCCCCGAATGTCCGAGACCAAGAGCGAATGCTCCGTCGCAGTGATCTGTCCTTCCCACAACAGAGCGTCAACGTGCTCGGGAGATCGAGGCGTGTATACCTCCCTCAGGACATCCAGACTTCTCGGTGGCCCAACTGGAGGTAGTGCTCCACCAACGCCCATTTCTTGAGCCCCAGCATTCTTGAGTGCAGTAGCGAGGATGGTCCGAAGGTGCTCTGCGGCTTTCAGTACGTCGCTCTCCGTAATGGATCCTCCCTCTTCTGGAATGATTGTCGTGGAGAGCTTGAGTTTCCAAGGTGAGGCTTCTCCGCCCCTGAAGATTTCACCCTCCAGACCGATAACAACTTCCTTCTGATGCGCTGTCATTGTGCGGGAGATGAGAAGTACCCTATTGAACGTTTGGGGAGAGCGATTTAGTCTCCGTCGCTCGCCCTTCTCGAATATTCCCCGTTCATCTCATGGAACATCTAGTAGTTCATACGCCAGCACCTGAGAGAGTGGTCAGGTGCATGGCCTTCACCGACAAGACGCAGGCATGATGCCTGCTGACACAATGTTCACCGGCCGGGGCCCGAACTTTCCTGCTTCCCCAGCATCAGACTGCACCGCGTCCTCCGCAAGCCTTATGATTCTGGCGAGCCTCTAATCCGCATGCATAGTTTTCGCATAGCTGGGCGAAGCAGGATAGCCGCAATCACCGTAGTGGCCATAATGGTATTTGCGTCCCTGGCAATACTTGGGGACAGTGCTCTCTTTGCCTCGGCCCAAAGTCCATATGGGCCTCTGGTGACAGTTCAAGGAACCATGGCGCAGCCGGCGGGACTGAAGCTTGGGGCGCCGCTCTCTCCGTCAGCTAGAGTAGTGGGCGCGCTTTCCTTTGCGGGAACAAACCCTGCAGGCCAGGCCAGGCTTGCCGAAGAGATAAACGATCATTCCTCTCCTCTTTATCAGCATTATCTGGTCGGGAACCAGTTCGACCAGCTCTTTGCCCCTTCTACCGCCATGCAGGCAGATCTCACTAGCTACCTTGAGAGTTATGGAATAACCGTAGGCGTTGTGGACCAATACTTGTGGAACCTCCAGGGACCTGCCTCTGGAATGGGAACAGCATTCGGCACATCCTTCGTTTCTGCGAGTTCCCCCGGCCACTCGGGATACTATCCCCTTGTACCCCCGCGACTACCCTCGGAGTTCAGCGGGCAGGTAGCACTCGATGGTGGCTTCCAGACCGTTGCCCCGATCGCCCTCCCCGATCTGGTGCGGGCACCGACATTCCTGCACAGCATGCCTCAGGGAGCCTCGCTCTCTCCCAACGCGATGGGATTGACCCTCAACATGACGAGTCCCTACATCGTACAGTACCAGCGAGCAGGTCCTGTTGCCTTGCCTCCCACAGACATGAACCTGACGTGGAATCTCACCATTGCGGGAGGAACACCCCCGTACAGTGTTAGTTGGCATTGGGGAGATGGTTCCATTCAGTCCTTCACCACCAACGCAGCTATCTATCCAAACTTCCATCAGTACTATGTTGCCGGCCAGGCAGACTACTGCTTCAGCACTTTTTGTGGCAATATCTCAGTCTGGGTCACGGATGGTGCAAGCAACAATGCTACGGTCAAGACGGCGTTGGTGCCTGCGATCTCACCGATAGCTGCAGAGACCTTCTATAACTTGCTTCCACTCTACAAGAAGGGAGACACCGGCCAGGGAACGATCATCGGCCTGGACGAGATGTGCGACCCCGGCTACTTCAACTATACGACAGATGCGAACACTTTCTCTGCGATGATGGGCCTACCTACTTTTACCTCCGGGACCCTCAATCTCACGGGATCGGGCAGTACATCGGCCACTTGCACTACTGGCTATTCAGGATGGTCTGGAGAGACCATGCTTGACATTGAGTGGGCGCACTCCATGGCTCCCAACGCCACTCTAGATGTGGACCTTTCCAACATCGCCATGGACGAAGGGGACTCCACTTGGAACACACTTTCCAATGGTGTCTTCATTGCGTCGAATAGCTGGGGGGGCGGAGCATACAATGCTGTATGGACGAAGGCCGCAACCCAGGGACAAACATACCTCACAGCCAGCGGTGATTGCGGCGAATTGGACCTTGCCGGCGGCTCCGATCACCCGGCTGACAACGTAAATGGCGTGGGAGTAGGTGGGACCCAGATATACCCCTACCCAAGCGGTGTTTTCAGGGCAGAGTTTGCATGGAACGGGACCGACGACCCTACCTGCACGCAGACTGGCGCAAATGATGCTGGCTCAGGAGGAGGGTACTCAACCAGTATTACCGCACCATGGTATCAAGTGGGAATGGCTGGCTTCAGCAACGCCCACCGTGGTGTTCCGGACATCTCCGCGATTGGCGGGACCTGGGTTTGGATGGTAGATGAGGGCATAACTATCAGCGCCGGGACATCACTTGCTTGCCCATCATCGGCAGCCATGCTCGACCTGATGTATCAGTACAATGCGACTGCCAACAAGGGAAACGGCATGGCCGGCAAGGATTTCTACGACATCGCCAAATCGCCCGATTATCACATCGGGTTCCACGACATTGTAGTGGGAAACAACAAGGTTGGGACTGCAGGGTACTTGACCACTCCCGGATGGGACCCAGTTACGGGACTTGGCAGCTTCAACGCCTCTCAAATGGCTGAGCTAATGGCCGAATGGAACGGCAATCCTAGTGCGGTTTCGACTCTCACGGCCGTAATTACCGCGAACGTGACCTTTGGCCCTGCCAACCTCGCGGTCAACTTTGGAGCTGACGTGGCCGGTGGTACCTCCTCTCTGACCGGGTACTCATACGATTGGAGCTTCGGTGACGGCGGAACGGCCACGACCTCGGCCTACCAGACAGAGTATGTCTACACTACCCCAGGGATATACCAGGCAAGCGTTACAGTGAGCGCGCCTTCGTCACCAAGCGGAACCTCTAACTCCATCATGGTCCACGTGACTGGGAAGGGGGGAACGGCCTCCATACTCACTTCGTTGACCGTGGCTCCGACATCTGCCAGTGTGCCAGTGGGTGGAACCCAGAACTTCACGGCAACGCCCGGCTGCACGCCTGGCCCATGCCCGGCAGGAGTGGCCTATACATGGTCCCTTTCCAACGCCCTGGGAACACTCAGTTCTGTCACATCGTCGTCGTCAACCTTCACAGCAGGTACCGCGACGGGAGAGGACACACTCTATGTCAACGCTAGCTTGAACGGGATCAATGTGCAAGGCACTCCAGTTCCGATCACCATCAATCCCGCACTCGAAGCGGTAACCGTGACGCCTGCCATTGCGACCGTGGCCATCAACGGAGCAATTGGCCTCCAGGCCAACGCAACCTGCACCGGTGGCACCTGCCCTGCAGGCGTAACGTATGCTTGGACGCTTTCCTCGACCACCATGGGAACCCTGAGCTCGACGAGCACTTCCTCGACCACGTTCACGGCAGCCACAACTACGGGAACAGTGAACCTCTTTGTGAATGCCAGCCTCAATGGAGCGACCATGTCGGCTCCAGTAGTGCCGGTAAAGATCGTCACGAGCATCATATCGCTCTCTGCGGTCGCGGTCTCGCCACTTTCCGCGACCCTACCCTTGGGTGGCATCGAGACCTTCAGCGCGAACGCGACGTGCATGAATGGCTCGGTGAGCGCGGTGTGCCCCTCTGGGATCACATACGCATGGTCACTCACGAGAAGCCTGGGTACTCTGGGCACTCCCAGCGCTTCTTCGACAACTTTCACCGCAGGTGTGACAGCCGGGACGATTGGGATCTTCGTCAATGCTACGCTCAATGGTGTTGCAAAATCGGGCATGGCTCATGTCATAATATCTGCCGGTGCGGTCCTGGTCGGGGTAACTGTCACTCCGGCCAGTATCTCCCTATCTTCCGGAACCTCACAAACATTCACCGCCGCACCCACGTGCTCTCTGGGAAAGTGCCCATCGGGAGTGAGCTATTCCTGGACCCTCAACAACACCCTGGGAAACCTGTCGAGCAGTATCGGTGTGTCGACCACTTTGACCGCGCTGAGTACACCCGGCCTCGTCGGCCTGACGGTCACCGCGACCCTGAATGGGAGCTCGATACACGCGACCGCGCTAGTTACGATAACCGCATCGACCAGTTCAGGACAGGGCTCCAGCTTGTGGCTGTGGTTGATCGTGATAGTTGTGGTAGTTGTCGTGGCAGCAGTCGTGGCGGTCGTCCTCTTGCTTAGGAGGAGGAAACGTTCAGCCGCTCCGCCACCGCCTCCACCGTGGCAACCGCCACCTCAATACGGTTACCAGGGCCCTCCACAAGCTGGTCCATACACGCCCCCACCACCAGGGCAGGCGCCGCCCCCACCCCCGGAATAATGACCCGGAGACCCCAGGGGGCATCAGGCGAGGTTGAGCGTAGGCTCCCACTAGTATTCTGAGGAGGCAGGCGAAGCCTTAGGATGCCCAGCTGAGGCGATGTCTCTCAAGACAGGACGCATCGGTCGATAGTAGCTATAATCTTCAAGAGGGAGATCGTAACGGAGCAGGCGACCTTCGCCCTTCGTTGCGATCATCTCGAACTTGAGAGGCTCTCCGCGTGGATCCCACACCCCGGAACCTCCACCAAATACCAGCGAATCCTCTACGCCTATCCTGTTCACATAGGCGAGAGGTGTGGCATTCTCCACCGCCCGGGCCGGAAGCACCTTCTCGAAGAGTGATTTGGAGGTCAAAGGAGCCGCGGAAATGGCGAGGAGCAGGTCTGCCCCATTCAAGGCCAACTGCCGGGTCACTTCAGGGAAGAAGGCCTCGTAGCAGATCAGCAGCCCGACCTTCCCAAAGGGTGTCGAGAACACGTATCGGTCACCCGCGGACGTGAAGAGTCTCCCCTCTTCGAAGGGGCCGAAAGTTGGAAGGTAACGCTTTCCCTGCACGTGAAGCTGTCCCTCTGGGCCGACCAGCATCGCGGCATTCAGTGTCTCACCGCGCCTCGAGAGATTGATGTAGGGTGTTCCCGTAAGTATCCAGACATGGTGCTTGGCTGAGATCTCCTTGAGCCGGGTCACCTCTCGCCCATCTGGGGAGAGCGCTAACCTGTGAATCCTGTCGCCTACGTTGTAGCCGCTGAGGAACAGCTCAGGAAAGACTATCAGATCACTGCCCGCAACGGACTCTATGCACTTCTCGATGCGGTTGAGGTTCTCATCAACCTGACCGGGTGAACACTGCACTTCCGCGAGGACTACGTGCATCACCGGAAGTGCTGTCGAACGGCCAACAGATAGATGTACAGCACGAGGAAGCCAAGGAAGAGGTAGCTGAACGGGTACGCAACGAAGAACAGCATCACCTCTAACAGGGCCACGCCAACCACTGAAACCCAGAGCGCCCAACTCTCCTGGCGCCACAGACCGAGGGCTATTGCAATGGTTGCTGCACCTCCCAGGACCAGGAGGACAGCACCAAAGGTGCCGACCGATATGATGTACGAAGTGAGGAACGAGACGAACACGCCCAAACCTGCGATCATCACCCAAGTTGAGAAGACCAACAAGATCCCAGTAATCAGTGCAAGGAACCCAAGAATGCCCATCACGATCGCCAGGAGCGATATGCCCACTGGCCTATCGAATTGCACGGATGCCTGACCGGTCCGGTAACCCTGCATTGAGGGTAGGCTATGCTGAGCCCTTCTTTAGCCTTTTCCAAGGGGGCCAACGTGGACCACTGCCCGCCTACCAGAACGAGCAGCAAGCTCTTTCGAGGTCCATTTGCTCTTCCAACGCGTTTAGAAAGAAGTTAAGAGAGCCCGGACATTGTCCTATGAAGGTAGCGAGGGTATTGTGGTGAAGCGTCAAACTGTAGATCTTCTCTCAGAATTGATCAACATCCCTTCGGATGTTTCGTCCAATAAGCGTGAGAGCATAGACTACGTACAGTCGTTCACAGACCAGCTCAAGATGAAGAGCTCCCTTCACGGGAAGCCCACTTCACCCGCGCTCTTGGCCGAGTACGGCGAAGGGGGTGTGGTGCTTTCAGGGCACCTTGACACTCCACCAATAGGCGACTTCTGGAACTTCTCCCAGAGCCAGGTCTCGGGAGGGAGAATGTACGGGCGCGGGACGTCGGACATGAAGGGGAGCATAGTTGCCATGCTCCAGGCGGCCCAGGACCTCGTTAGCAGGAAGGTGCCAGTTACCCTTGCCTTCACGACAGATGAGGAAACGACCATGGAGGGTGCCGCCAGCCTGGCAAAGACCCTCGCAATCCGCAGGGCCCGCGCGATCATAGTCGGTGAGCCCACAGCCCTGAGAGTGGGCTATGCTGAGAAGGGCGTCCTTGACCTGGCCATCGAGACCAGGGGAAAGGCCGCGCACGGGGCCATGCCTCAACTGGGCGAGAACGCGGTCGCCAAGATGATGCGCCTGCTGAAGGCGCTCGAGGGGTTCAAGGGCCGCATTGAGCATTCTGAGATGGGAAAGGTCACCATCAATGTCGGAGTGATAAATGGGGGGATCAGAGTGAATGTGGTCCCTGCCAAGTGCGTCAGCGAGATAGACGTTCGTTTTCCCCCTCCCTATTCCCCAGACGAGCTCCAGAGGGAGATCGAAGAGCATCTTCACAGGATCAAGACACCGTTCACTCTTCGCCGCATCCTGAGCATGCCCTCACTGCACATCGATCCCAATTCGGAGCATGTCAAGGTGATGTGCGAGGTGGCCGGCACAGAGAAGGCCGTGCTGGCTCACGCTTCCGAGGCAGTCCACTACCTCCCGGTCAACCCCAGGGTCGTGATCTTCGGAGCGGGCTCTGAGGAGCTCGCCCACCAGACGAACGAGTACGTGAAGATCGAGGCAGTCATGAAGGCGACCGAGACCTACAAGAAGTTCACGCAGCGGATCATGGCGCACCGCCTGCGGAAGTAGGTCCCTAGTCCTTATCCTTCTTGTCCTCTTTCTCTTCCTTGTCCTTCTTCGAGTCTTCCTCTACGTCCTTTCCGCCTTTCTTGTCCTGGGACTTCTTGTCCTTGTCTTTGTCCTTCTTGGTTACCGGCCCGCGCGACTTTCTGCGCCAGAGGAATATCGACAGCACAATGACCACGATCACAACGACGACTATCACGGCGATCTCGATGTACAGCGTCAGTGAGTTTGGATTGATGGTCACAGGCTGGTAAGCGACATTGCTCGCGCTCTGGTACTGGCCTGGGAACTCATTGGTGGCACTCGCGTTGGCCCATATCCACTTGGTTCCGGTCATCCCGCTGGGCGGTGTGTAGGTGATTTGCGCCCGCCATGTCTGATTTGCCTTCATCGCTGGCAGTAACCCGGTGTAGCTGGAAGAACTGTTGAGTATGCCGTTCTCGTAGCCGTACCACTGGACTTCACTTGGTGATCCGCCAACCACGGTCCTGGCTGTCCCACTGGGATCAGTGAGGTAGAACTGAACGGTAACGTTGTCCGCGACAGAGGTCTTGAATCCAGTGTTGTTGACGTTGACCCATATCGTCACCTGAGAACCGTCAGTCCAGGTGCTCGGAGCCGTAAGGTTCGTGACAGTTAGATCAGGCCTGAATGTCAGGTTCTGAGCCACTGTTAGAGGATACGTGGTCGTCCCGTAGTTCCCGGCGAGGTCAGTGACGTTGAGGGTGAAGTTGTAGGTCGAGGTCGACGGCGCGAGGAAAAGGGTCCACTTCGTGTTTGAAGTGGCGTTCCAATACATCGCTTTGGTCTTGTTGATCTTCTGCGAACCGATGGTCGCTCCGGCAGCGTTGGTGACCGACCAGCTCCACTTTGCAACGGAACCGTTGTGCGGGTCGTAGGAATAGTTGTCCTCCAACTCTACCTGAGCCGTGAGGTTCTTTCCTTCTACAACGCCACCTGTCGCGTTCTTCCCGGAGGGATTCAGCACGCTACCTACCGCGACTGGCTTCTCCGTGTCGTTAACGAGGATGTAGAGAGACGTCAACGCCTTCAATCCACCGGCATCCCACTGCGTCAAGGAAATGTTGTATAGCCAACCGTTAAGGTCCAGTTTCTGGCCGCCGATGGTAACATTGTTCTTCTCATATGGCCCGGCCCCAAGGAACTGGTAGGTTACGTTGTTGAAGACCTTGGATCCACGGCTGAGAGAATAGTTCGTGTTGTGGTATGTTGGACCTGCGGTGATGTTCCAATCCGAAACGGATATCGTCCCATTGTTGACATTGACCGGCAGGCCGCTGTTGATCGTGTCCTTGCTGCCAGTCGCATTGAACTGGAGCAGTGTGCTCCAGTTAACATACAGGTACTTTACGCTGGGACTGATCGTGGCAATATGAGTGTTGTTCACCGCGATATTCGGCAGAGGGGGAGTGTCGTCAACGTATACCGTGAACCTGGTCGTGTCGCTCTTTCCACCGCTCGCCAGCAGGGTCAGAGTTCCATGAACCACACCGCCCTGGTTGAAGTAGTGGTTGATGTTTGTGTTGTTGGTGTTCACGCACGTTGCGGTCATGTAGCCAGTCACACCCTTGCTTATGCATGAACCAGGTGCAGGAGCACTGCTACTGAAGTTCCACTGGTAGTTCGTTACATTCATCGACGATGGAACGAGCGAGTGAGAGGCTGTAAGGGTCACGTTGTTTCCAGCACCCACGAGCACTGTGTAGTTGCCATTCGTAGCGTTGAACACGTTCCTCGATGAGAACGCAAAGTCAGATGACGTGACGTTCACAACCGCTGTGACATTGGTTACCTTGTAGATTGTGAAGTTGCCAACCCCATGCTCCATTGGGTAACTGTGCGGGTTGATCGTGAAGCTAGTCCACAGGTGCCCACCGGGACCGATAGGACCAGACGGAACAAGCGATGTCCCGTTGGGGGCCGCCGAGTTGTTCAACAGCACGTAACCGTTGGGCAGGTTCACAGTGTAACTCATGTTCTCGGTCGATGTCGGATAGTTGAACCCGACAGACAACCGGTATGAGGTCCCGTTGACTCCCACTCCAGGCGAAAGCGCGTAGCTCCGGGAGGTCTGGTATGACATACCTGTATTACTGTAGTAGTACTCGTTCCCCGGGAACACTGGGGAGCCGGTCGTGATCGAGTAGCTGCCGTTGTCCTGGAACCCGGTCCCGTTCACTGCCAACCCTTCACTCTGGGCTGGGTAGACGGGGCCAGCAGACACCAGCCACTGGTGGAACATGGCGTATGCCGCGCTGTTGACGCCAGGATTGCTGTGGTTGAAGTCGAGCCCGATCTGTGCCCAAAGGTTGCCTACGCTCGCGTTGGGCAACTGAGCGAACGTACTGCCCGGACCCATGACGACATTTGAATTCACGTTGACCTTGGAGAAATTGGTGAAAGTGATGTCAGTGCGGTAGGAGGTCGGCGTGCTCAGGCTCACACTAGTAAGGCATTGATAATCTGGTACGGTGGGGCTCACCGTCACGTTGCAATAAACACTGTTGTACCCCTGAGGGGCAATGAACGCAACAAATGTTTGGCTGCCGCCGGTCGAGCCCATGCCAGCTGTATAGACTCCTGCCTGGTAGTAAGTTGAACCAGTTGGAGGGATGTAACTGGGGTAAGCTTCGTGCGAACTTGTGTCCCACAAAGTGACATTGGTGGCATTGCTGAAAGTTCCGGAAGGAGTTTCGATGTTACCGAACACGAGGTAGTTCTCGAGCGATACATTCTGCCATACCGTCTTCTTGGACACGTTCACCAGCGTGAAGTTGTAATAGTTGTAGCCTGCACTTGCCTGTGTAATGCCGTAAGTGTAGAGTGTCCAGTTCCCGTATGGCACGTTGTTGAGCGTGTATGATGCGGTCTGGGCCGTGTAGTTCGCAGTGAGCGTTCCGTTGTTGGTCACTGTAAGAACAGTGCTAGTGGAGGTAGGAGAAGTCAACGATCCTGCGGACGTGGACCACGTGCTGAAGGACCAACCTGTGCACGCTTCTGCTTGTATCGGGTATGGGGTTCCCGCTATCAAGTTCGCGGGGGTGCTCTGGCCATTGGTATAGATGAGACCGTTGAAAGCTATCGAGCACGGGCTCGTGATCGCAAACGTGACGTAGAGACCCCCCGTGGAGGTCACTGACTTGACGGCAGCTGTCACACTGCCAAGAGTGGGCGCTTTCACGTTCAGGGGGGCAGTGGTGTTCGCCGAGGAGAGGATGTAGCCAGGGTAGGAAGGATCGAACAGCTCAACATGGTACGATGCTCCTGGCACCACGTTGTTCACGTTCCCGGTGATGATCGAAGTGTCTGCCTTCATGGTAACGCCGGAAATAGTGGCTCTAGCGGTTGATCCAGTAGGTTGTCCTATCGCGACATTCACTCCAGTCGAGTTAGGAGGCATCACGAACCAGACGTTGCTGGGGGACTCCGTGAGCTGCTGCGGCGGGACCATGGCGCGCCACCAGCCGGCCGTGAGTGACGGGCAATAGGCATGGGGTCCGCTGACCGAGGAGAAGACCACACTGCCACCGTACTGCGTCGACCCGGTGCATGACTGGCCAGTTGCCTGGTTTGAGATCTGGACACTGATACCCTGAGGTGTTGGAGCACCCGTCTTAGAGTACACCTGTACATTTATGGTCAGGGTATACGGCGTGGCTGTGGTCGCTGTTGCCGTGGGCACAACGCTCAGGATCATCAAGGCGGTGATCGTCAGCATTAGGCCCAGTTGTGTCCTCGTCCTCATTCTTTTCACCTAGCAGGCGCGGCGCCTGACAGGGCTGGCCTTAATATAGTTTTGGATTATCCCGGCCTTCTGCCGTGGGTAATATCAGACAGACATACATCAAAAGAGTCGCCGTGGAGCTGGTGAACAACCATCCTGAAGCCTTCACTGATGACTTCGCTCATAACAAGGCCATGGTGATGGAGCTCACAGACCTTTCCACCCTTACACCAGACGGAAAAAGGAAGGCAATATTCAAGAAGCTGGTGAATCGTGTCGCCGGATATGTGACACGATACCGGAGCCGGCGCGAACGAGCCGAGTCTGGGATCTGAACTGGTTTCACTGGATTCGTTCAGTCGTAGATCGCCAATCCTTCTTCGAGGTGTACCAGTTCCACAGGGGTTGTAGGAGCTCCGACGAGCATCCCGCGACTGTTCGCTACAACGCATGCTCCGACGATAGGAACGCCGAAATTAGCGGTGGTCTTGTGCACCTTCACCTTCAATGCATCTTCCAGGATGCGGATCTCCTTCTCAGTGGTCCCGGGGTGAACAACGGCGCCCTTGTTCGTTGCGACCGCGGTCTTCGACACCGTTCCCTCACCTGCCACGGTAGATGGCACGACACGAACTCCAAGCACTCGGCTGATCTGATCCATCTCGGAACGGGAGAAATCCGGATGCACCACAGCACCGTTGTCGTTTGCGAGTATGGTATTCCCAAGTGCGTTGAGGTGAGAATCGAGGACGTGGACTGGCCCAATCGATTTCAACGCCGAGATCTCTTTCTCATCCACCTGAGAGGAGATCACTATTCCCCTGCTGTTCATGGTGAGAAGCGCTCCGACTATCTCCGAATCCCCCACCGTTGTCTTTAGTACTCGAACTCCGAGCACCCGCTCCATCACTCGTTCCAATGATGCCGGCAGCGAGGGAGGAGCGATCGCGCGATCCTCGGCAACCTTTAGGTAGACCCCGAGGTAAGGACTTCCTGAGAATGCTGCTTTGCCGATAGGCAACCCTTACCCCCCTAGACCAATGCCATGCGTCTATTCGGTTGTGCTCTCGGCCAAGTCAACTTCGACAAGTCCGTCTTCGAACCTTATCGCTTTCACTCGGATCTTGGATGGTATCTGTTCGATGGACCTTTCCCATATGTACTCGTTGACGCGAGGATCAATCCATACGTCCTCCAATTCCCCTTTCATGTGACGAACCATGAACCTCCGGATGGTCAGCATGGCGTGCTTGGCCCGCTCTGTCCGCGGGGGAATGTGCTTGCTCGCACGAAGCGGCACGGTGAACTCCCTCTCCATCTCTTCCACGTGTTTTGCATCATCTCTTGCCATTTGCTTCTCCCTCCTTTACCTACTTGTGAAGATGTCCTCTCCGCCACGAGCGCTGCTTCGGGTGACGCGACACGCGCCTGCTCGTCCTCTGGACCACCCACGCAGGAACGCGCCTGTTGGATTTCGATGCTCGCCATAGTCTCATTTTCTTGGCCATAGGCCTGTGACGACTTGCCATCTTTTTCACCTTCTGGTTATGGTTATCTCCCTCTTCTCTGGCATGACGCGCTCCAGTATCGCCCGGAGCGTTGCATCGTCTATTGGATGTTGGATCCGCCCTGACATTGCAAGCGCGATTATCTGCTGCTCGACGGAAGCTGCGGCTTCAGGCTTCGCCATACGGATCCTGGCGAGTCGCTCCCTTGCCTCTGGCGTCATAACCTTCCGCAGGATCTCCTTCTGCTGTGCCTGGCGTCGTTCCATCTCGTCCTGCTGGGCAGCCATGGCAACGTCCTCCTGCCCGCCGCCAGCCATCTGGGCCTGTAGCTGCTGCAACCGGCGCTGACGCAGCATCTCCAGTTCATCGTCATTCTCGCTCATCGTGCCTGTGCTCTATAGGTACTTCTTCAGTAATGGCTCTTTCTTAGCCAGCTCGGTCATGACCTCCTGCGTGGCTTTCTGCAGAAGCTTCTGACCTTCGGGGGAGAGCATACGACCCTTCGAATTCCTCTTGGTCACGAGACCCGCCTTCTCTAGTTCGTGAAACACCTCGGTCAAGACAGAGCGGCTGCCCTTGACCGCATGGTATGGTGCGCTTCCCCTGTCGCGGCGGCCACCGTACTCGGAAGCCAGCCTGGATACGCCTACAGGGCCCATCCGGTGAAGCTTTCTCATGACCGATGCGCACCGGACGTAAAACCAGTCCTCCTGGGTCGGAGCACGCTCAGTGTGCATCCCCGTCCTGACAAAACTCGCCCACTGCGGGGCATGGACCTTCTCTCGCAATTGTAGAGCCAGCTTCGGTATCAACGCCTGAGCCGGCGCCTCCCAAGGGTCTGTCATCGAAGGGCCCACGAAGTTCCAGACATATTTAATAACACTGAGTGTTTTGGGAAATCATGGTCGCCCCGAAAACCGCCTGCTCTCCTGTTGACCCCTTCGCTCGCTTCGCATTGATCCCCATCGAGAACCTCCTGCCGCACGAACAGGTCGTGCCGAAGAGAATAGAGGAGGTGTTGGAGGAGATAACAGTGAAATCCCAGGTGGTAGTGCCAATAGTGGTCGCCGAGGGATCATGGGTCGTGCTTGACGGTCATCATCGAGTAGAGGCCCTGAGAAGACTGGGAGCAAAGAGAGTGCCGGCGTGGCTGGTCGACTATGACAATGAGGCTGTGTCGGTTGAAAAGTGGCCGGATGCGAAGATCAAGGGATTGCCTACGAAGAAAGCCATCGTTACTAGGGCCAAGAAGGGGGTTTTGTACCCTCCCAAGACATCACGCCATAAGATTTCCAAGAGGTTGCCACATCGTGTCACCCCTCTTTCAGAGCTTTTCTGAGAGAGTTTATATATATACTGAACATTAATCATCTTAAGGTGATTATATGCCTCAAGTGATGATTGCCCTGTCAGTGAAGGATTACAAGACGACAACAACCATATGGAGAATGGCCAAGAGGAACCTGAACCCTCAGGCAAGGCGCAGGGTAGGATGGAGGGGAAGGTCCAGCATCCTCAGGGAATTCATGTTATACGGCTTCGAACAGGCCAGCAAGGACCCGCACGCCTTCCTCAGGGAGGTCAGAGAGACTCGCGACCCCCTGATCGGAAAGAAGGGGCGCAAGGATCTCGGTGCCGAGAGGCGTGAGGGCCTCGTAGCGGCCTGGCAGAACATCTTCCCGAGCGAAGAGAGGTCCGGCAAGGGAAAGAAGGCCTCGGCTTGACCGGGTGTTCCTGACTATCCTATCTACTCTGATCCCGTCTCAGAACGAGCCCACGCTCTCCTGAGAGGAACGGGAGGTCCTTACCCTATCGCAGTGTCGATTTGCTTACTCTTCCCAATTGGGAGGGTCCGGGGCGACGGGTTCTTGCTCAGGCATAGGGGGTGAAGCTGGCCCGGGTGGTGGGGTTGCCTCAGCCTTGGGTGCTGGAGGTGCCTCCTCTCTGGGAGGAGTCGCAGGCTTCTCCTCTGGCTTGGGAATCGAACCGCGCCTCCCTCTGCGCGTCATCAGGAGCACCAGGACCACGATAACGATCACTACGACGATACCGGCTATCACCGCGTATAGCTCATTGCCGGAGAGGCCCTGGCTGTTCCCAGACCCATTCGATGAAGGAACCCGGAACTGGACGAGCATCGTGACAGCGTTTCCGCGCACTGCCAAGGTACCCGCCGTCGGGAACATTGTGTAGCCCGACACGCCCCCCACCGAGTACGAACAAGTACCGTTCGTCTCTGTGAACGCGATGGTGCTGGATGTGGAGTAATGCTGCACTCCGTCAAGGGTCACGGACCAGTTCGTTCCGGCAGGAAGACCTGTCTCGTTGAACTCCACGAGATACTGTTTCACTGGAATAGATGCGAAGGAAACGGACGGCGATACAGCGGCCCCCTTCACTGTCAGTGTCCCGGACACCGGGGTAACATATCCTGCAACTGTCCCGAAGGCATACGAATAGGTCCCATTTGGTTCGGAGAAAGTGATCGTGGTGCCTGTCGAGGTTTCTTCAACCCCCCCTAGCGTGACGGACCAACTGGTTCCTGAAGGAAGTCCGCTCTCGGAGAACGTGACCGAATATGTCCCCAGAGTGAAAGCTATCGCCACTGAGATCGCCTTCCCGTTAACCGTCGTTGAGCCCGAGGCTGGAGATATCCCATATCCCGATATCGACCCTACTGTGAAGGCATAGGTCCCGCTCCGTTCCACGAACACGATCGTAGGAGTCGAGGACGAGACTGTAGTGCCGCCCAGAGTGACTGACCAGTCAGTCCCTGGCGCGAGCCCGGTCTCGGCAAAAACGACCGAATACTGGACCTGAGTGCCGGCTGAGAAGTCGATCGGCACAGTGACTGCTTCCCCGTTCACCGTGACGAATCCTGATGATGGTGTGGACAAGTAACCATCGACTATCCCGATAGTGAACTGATACGAGCCGTTGAGCACGCTGAAGGTCATGGTACCTCCCGTGGAGTATTGGTGCGCCCCGCCCACTGTCACCGACCAGTTCGTCCCGGCGGGAAGACCGGTCGCGTCGAATTCAACCGCATACATCTCAGTCGAGAGAGGGGTAAAGGCGATCGCCTCTGTCACAGCCGAGCCATTCACAGTCACGGTCCCGTAGCTTGGGCTTCCAGAGTACCCGCTAACGGCTTCAATCGCGAACAGATAGGTGCCGTTAGGCTCACCAAAGGCAATGGTGGCGCTGCTTGAGGAGAGAGTAGAGCCGTTCAGTACTGCGGTCCACGAAGTTCCGGTTGAGAGTCCAGTCTCAGCAAATGTTACCGCGTAAGCGCCTGAGAAGAACGTGACCGACACCGAGACATCACCCCCAAACACCGTGACTACCCCGGACGAAGGTGTGATGGCGTAACCCGCCATTGATCCCACTGCATAGGCGTATGACCCTTCAGGCTCGGTGAACGTGATTGCTGCTGTTGATGAAGAGAGCGTGGCTCCGTTCAAAGTTACCGACCATGAGGTGCCTGCTGGAAGACCGCTCTCAGTGAAGGTTACTGCAAACGCGACCTGAGTCCACGAGATCGTGACATTGACCGTTGCTCCGTTCACCGTCACGAGTCCATTGGTGCTAGATGGCGCCCACCCAGAGATCGTCCCAACGATGTAGGCAAACGTCCCGTTCGGTTCAATGAACACAATAGTCGAATTCATCGAAGAGCTCACAAATCCGCCTAGTCCCACTGCCCAGTTGGTTCCCCATGGAAGGCCTGTCTCGGTGAACGTGACTGCGTATGTTGGCCTGGTCCAGAGAATGGTTGGCACGTAGTAGTCTCCACCGTAAACCGTTACCGATCCGCTGTTGACGGATGCTCTCCATCCGCTAACATTCCCCACGGTGAATGAATACGTTCCATCCACTTCAGTGAATGTGATCGTCGTGGCCGTCGAGTTCTGCGTAACTCCATTCAGGGTCACGGACCACTTTGTTCGCGGTGTCAACCCCGACTCCGTGAATATGACCGAGTAGGAGGCTTCGCTCCAAATGATAGTTGGCATGCTGACAGCTGCCCCACGCACCGTGAATGACCCGGAGCTTGGTGTTGGATCATAGCCAGCCACCCCGAAGACAAAGAAGGAATATGTCCCGTTCTGAAGGTCGAACTGCAGGCTTGTCCCAGTTGAAAAAGTATCGTAGCTGCTGTTCGTGCCTGAAACGCCTATTCCCCACTCGGTGCCGGAAGGAAGTCCAGACTCACTGAAAGTGACTTGATAGGATTCGGCAAAGTAGAACTTGACGATTATGGTCTTGTTCGCACCAGTCACTGAGAATGACCCAGAGTTGACCTCAGGATAGTAGTTGGGCTCACTTGTGCTCGGATAGTAGTGGTACGAGCCGTTGGGGATCTCGAAGATATCACTGACTCCGTTGGAGCCCTGGTTATAATAGGCGGTGTAATTCTGGGACCAGATCCCTATGACCCAAGAAGAACCTATGGGAAGCCCAGTCTCATTGAACGTTATTTGATACGGCTGCAAGAAATAGTACGAAACATCAATTTCCAGTGAAGCTCCAGCGACTACGAATGTTGCATAGCTTACGGTCGGATAGTAATTCGGCTCGCTTGTGCTGGGATAGTAGTCGTACGAACCGTTGGGAATCTCGAAGGTATTGATCATAGTGGTGGACGTATTGTACTCATCGATCGATCCGTTACCAGCTTCGACTTCTATTCCCCACTCAGAGGAGGCGGGAAGCCCAGACTCTCTGAACACGACCTGATAGGGCGGGGCGTAATAGAAATGAACGTATACAGTGAGTGATGCTCCGTTTACAACGAACGACCCACCGGTGCTCGTCGGGTAGTAGTTGACAGCATTCGTGTAGTCCCAGTACGTGTAGGTACCGTTAGGAATATTGTAGAGCATAGTAGTCACCGTAGATTCGAGCGATTCATCGACACTACCGTTCTGGTTTACGATCTGCGTGTCCCATTCACCACCGGAAGGAAGCCCGATCTCAGAGAATGTGACTGCGTAGTTCTGGGAGAAATAGAAATGGACATAAACCGTCGTAGATGATCCTGAAACAACGAAGGAGCTGTAGCTGTCCGTAGGATAGTAGTCGGCGGCTGTTGTGGACAGTTGGTAATCGTAGGTGCCGTTGTAGAGTTTGTACACCATCGTTGTTCCGGTGGACTGATTGGATCCTCCTCCGGTGCCATAAACGTACACAGCCCACTGCGATCCAGCAGGGAGACCTGACTCGGAGAACGTGACCGGATAGGATTCTAGGAAATGGAACGGGACAGACACCCCCACCGCAGCCCCGGACACTGTAAAGGACCAAGAGCCAGAGACCGGGAAGTAGTTGGGTGCGGTCGTGGATGGGTCATAGTTGTACGTACCGTTGGGGAGGCTGACTATGTTGTTTGCATTGGTGGACGAACTGCTGGCAGAAATGGTGTAGTTGGCGTTCTCTGCATATACATTCCACGTGGAACCACTGGGAAGCCCTGACTCTGTGAACTTGACCTGGTATGGGTGAGCATAATAGAAAGGAACATAAACTGTCTGAGACGCTCCGGACACGGTGAAGGTGACTGGAGAAGTCTTTGCATAGTAGTCGGCTGCTTCCGTGGATGGATAGATGTCATATGTTCCATTTGGGATATTGAACACGATTGTGGCCGTTGAGGTCTCTTGGTATTCATAGACAGTATCGTTCGGGTTCTCAACGGATATCTGCCAATAAGAACCGGAAGGCAGCCCTGTCTCCTGGAACGTGGTCTGATACGGTGTAGAATAGTAGAACGGGATGTCTACCGACTGCCCAGCTCCGGAGATATCAAGGTCGCCATCGTGGTATGCAGTATAGTAATTGGCAACGGGAGTGGATACCTCATAGAAGTACGAACCGTTAGGGATCTGGAAATCCATTGTCGTACCGGTGGATGAGTTGGAATAGTAGGACGGGCCATAGATAGCAACGTCCCACGTGGAGCCGGAGGGAAGATTTGCCTCGGTGAAAACTACAGTGAAGTCGGTTGCTGCCGGGTTCATATCCGCTTGAGCTCGCGCAACACTTCTGGATCCGGTATGGCACTGCGAAAATGCTTCAAAATTCGAGCTGGGCGGCATAAGAGGTTGGCTGCAAGCGGACTCGTCTCCATGGGCCTTCGCGCCTGGTGCCAGAGCGTTCCCGGGAACATTGTCGTTCTCCTTTTGCGTCTTCACTGCGGGGGAACTGGTCAACTTGGGCGCTATTGACCGCGATACTGTTGCGGACACCTTTCCTGTACTAGGATAGTCCTTCGCGGAGTGTGGCACGGGAAGCGCTGATGCCCCCCAGGTTAGCCCCCCTATGACCATGATCATGATCAACACAAATGCCCCTGCCACCGTCAAGACCTCATTCACTTTCATAGCAAACTCTTCACTTGAGCATGGCCTTGAGACCATTAACCTTCCGGTGAGTGGGCTATTCATCAGGTTTGGGTCGGTTCGGCCACTATCACCCTAATAGGACACGAGAGTGTCCGGAGCCAGGCAATTACTTTCCTCCGCGCCTCCGTATTGCAGGCTGGCTCCTTCGAAAGTGTCGTGCCATGGCACAAAGGACCAACCATGGCCCTGATCCTGTTTTCCTGAGTGGGGACTCAATGACCCGGACCTCGCGAAGGATGACTTTGGCCGTACTCTCACAGCCACGATTTCTCTTTCGACAGGTTGGTCGCATGCCGAAAGCATACTTCGGCAAAAAGTAAGGCTATTATAATGAGGACAGCTAATCCGCCTCGTGAAGAAGAAGAACACAAGACCCAGTTGGGAGGACTATTTCCTGGAGATAGCCAGGTTGATAGGCTCTAGAGGGACCTGCGATCGAGGGAAGGCGGGAGCAGTACTGGTGAGAAACAAGCGAATTCTTACGACTGGATATGTGGGTTCACCGATTGGAATGCCACATTGCGATGAGGTTGGCCACCTGATGGCGGAGATGCTCAATCCGGATGGCACCAAATCGATGCATTGCATCAGGACGGTGCACGCAGAGCAGAATGCGATACTTCAGGCCGCGATGCACGGGGTTTCCACAGAGGGCGCTACGTTGTACGTCAAGTTCGAGCCGTGCTTCACTTGTGCCAAGATGATAATCAATGCAGGAATAAAGAAGGTAGTGTGCCAGAAACAGTACCACAAGGCGGAGCTAACGCGCGAGTTCTTCAACGAGGCGGGAGTAGAACTTGTGGTCATAGAGAAGAGCACAGAGGAGTACCCCAATCAGTAGCGATCAGCGCTCCTTCTGTTATCATTTCGGCCGCGTGCGTTCTCCCAGGGATGGAGTCCCTTTGAGTAGGATGCTGCCGAACTCCAGCACGCAGATGGTCGGATTGCGTTCTGAGCCCTGCATCGAGGATAACCCTTATATAACGTTCAGTATCTCACGGCCTCTTTGCTACCAGAGAGCCCTGCTAGTACATCGGAGTGAAAATAAGTGAGCAAGCGTAGTGCGGTTACTCGGGTCAGTACCGAGCATATTACAAGGTTCGAGAAGGCAAGGATTTTGGGAGCAAGAGCGCTTCAGATATCTCTTGGAGCGCCGATCCTGGTAGACTTTTCCCCGTCCATAATCGATCCACTTACCATCGCAGAGATGGAGATGGATGCCTGCGTGATACCAATTACCGTCATTCATCGGGACGTCAGAGAGAGACTTCGCATCTCAGCACTGAACTAGCTACCGTCTGAGGAGCGGTCAGGCAAACCGCTCAAGGAACCCGCAGAGCAACCTGGAGGGTCAGAATGTTGCGTGATCCGTCTGGTGTAACTCCGGTCAGATCGCTGCGCTCTCAAGGGACTTCTGGCAGGAGCATCGCCGTTCCCTCGGGATGCTAGGCACAATATCCCTGGTCCAGTCCCTCACGCGCTTGACGTTGCTGTTGAGCGTCCGCACAACATCCGTGGCCACCACGGGATGGTCGGACCAAACGTCGTAATCGGTGACCATGCATATGGCAAGGTAGCAGATCTCACGTTCCCTGGCAAGCTGGCACTCAGGGACCAACGTCATCCCGATTATGTCTCCGAAAGTGCGGAACAGCCGGCTCTCTGCCCTTGTGGAGAACCTGGGACCCTCGATACAGACATAGGTCTTCCCGTATGCCACGTGCATCCCTTCGTCCCGTTCTGCCACTTTCGAGGCCACTCCAATGAGAGAAGGGCACATCGGATCGGCCATCGAAACATGGTATGTCCGCCCACCGTCATAGAACGTGGTCGGGCGGGACTTCGTCCAGTCAACGAACTGGTCGGGCAAGACAAAAGTGCCGGGAGTAAGGTCCTCCTTTAGCGAACCCACTGAGTTGATAGCCAGGATGACATCCACTCCCAAACTCTTCAGGGCATCTACGTTCGCCCTATAGTTCACGCGGTGGGCAGGTATCGTGTGCCCCTTCCCATGCCGGGCCAGGAAGAAGGTCTTCACCCCACCGATCTCCCCTTCCTCTATGGGCGAGGATGGGCCTCCCCAGGGAGTGGAGACCCTATGGCTCTCTTTGGTAACAAAAAGTCCTGACTCATAGAGGCCGCTACCTCCGATTATTCCAACGATGGGGGACGTGCCGGCGCCAAACTTCTTCTCCATTGACATCGCTCAGACCTAAACCACTCATCCCTTTGAACGTTTACTTCTCTGGGACACGAACTTGTTCATGAACCGTGCGACCTCGACGTCCCCACGTGTTCGCTCAACCAGCGAACGAGCCATGTCCTGCTTGGGCTTCATCGAGAGGACACTTCTTGGAAAATCAAAGCGCATCAGCATCCCAGCCAGATCGTCCATGTCCTCCAGCAAGGCCTTGGCAGTGTCGACCTCCGCTCTTCCCAGCGCAGTTATCGTTAGTCTCCTCAGTTCTCCCACTACGTCAGCTAGGCCCAGCAGGTAGGCCTCTGCGTGGACTCCGAGCTCACTGGGGGTGGGAAATGGATGACCCTCGACAATGGCCCAGAGAAGGCTCGCCTCCACCCATTCCTGCAGCGCCGCCTCGACCACACCTTCCTCTCGCCAACCTTCCCTTTCCAGTTCACGGATGAGCCTCTGCGCCATCTCCCTCAGTTCCTGCTGCTGTGGGAGGATGTTGCGACCCTGATGACTGCGGCTCTTCTTACTTCCCAAGAGACTCCTTCCGGGCGTTCTACCCCGTTCCTCATGCAGGTGGCGCATGAACTCCTGGCTTGAGCGTCTCAATGTCCTTGCCATCTCGCCGAGTCTGTCCCTCCTTGCGACCCGGCCCTTGACTTCCTTCTCTATCGATTCCATCACGGCGTCGGATGGAAGCAAGTGCGTCCTTGAAGCCGCGTCTGCAGTCTTCTTGCGGACCCTGGGCCTCAGAGACCCTTCAAGTGTATTGCGTGAACGTTTGGTCATCGTTGCCACCATCTAGGAGCCCGAGTCGGACACCGGCATCGATCCAGCCGTGCGCGTAGCTGACGGCGGCCAAGGCACGTGCGACGTCACCCTGTTCCTTGAAGTGCTGGGCATCATGTAAATAGGATTGTGCCATAGACAGGAAGTCCTCCCCGCCACGGCGCAGGAACGAGCGGTTGGGAGGAGCCACCGAGACCTTTGCAAGCGCCTTCTCGGTGATCTTGAGATAGCGCTCTAGGCGCTCTTCTAGGGTTTCCTTCTTACCCATTGGGTCCTTCCTACTTCTTGGGGACCTTCTCCCAATCCTTAAGGAACCGGTCCAGTCCGACGTCGGTCAGGTTGTGGCGGGGCAGCTTCTCCATTACTGAGAACGGCATTGTTGCGATGTGTGCGCCGATCAACGCTGCCTCCTTCACATGAATCGGATGCCGGATAGACGCCACCAGCACTTCCGTCTTGAAATCGTAATTCTTGTAGATCGTGACGATCTCCCGGACAACATCCATCCCGGTCTGGCCCACGTCGTCCAGCCTTCCGATGAACGGGCTCACATAGGCCGCGCCTACCTTGGCCGCGAGCAGGGCCTGGAGAGGTGAGAAGACCAGAGTCATGTTCACCTTGACCCCCTCCCTTGCCAGCCTCACTGTGGCCTTCAGACCCTCTGTGGTCATTGGGACTTTGACATAGATGTTGGGATCCAACTTGGAGAGTTCTCTCCCCTCTGACACCATTTCGTCGCAGCGGGTTGATATCACTTCGGCCGAAACTGGACCGTTCACAATGCTGACTATCTCCCGGATCACGTCCTTGAAGTTCCGTCCCTCCTTCGCGACGAGGGTAGGATTGGTCGTAACCCCATCCACGATGCCCCACTCCGCGGCCGTTCTTATTTCGTTTACGTTAGCGGTGTCAAGGAATAGTTTCATTCGAGATTCCCTGACATGAAACCTAGCAGTCTTTTTATTTAGTGCTTGCCACCGCACGAGGCTGCGACAAATCTGGTCCGGGTAAGCGCGTCACTGAGGGGGGTAGCCGGGCCAGGGTGGCATAGGGAGTTGAGGTGGTGGTCCACTCGCCTTCCTGTTCCTTCGCATGATAACCGACAGAGCAACGACAGCCACCACCGCGGCAACTGCGATCATGGCAGCCAGAACGACGTCCATAGACGATATTCCAGCCGGTCCAGAACTTGGTTCTGAAATCATTATCGTGGATACGTTCTGGACCTGCTTGCCATTCAACGAAGCAACCACGGTCAGGTCGACCTGGCCAGGCGTACTGCCAGCGACAAGGGTCGTTTGATCGCCGGTCGTTGTAGTGAGGTTGCCCAGAAGGCTATCGATCTCCCATGTGTAGGTCGCGCCTGTTAGGCAAGGGCTGGGAGAACAGACCACGAAGGAGGTGAACTCCTGGGGAGTCTCAACCGGCAAATTGACATTCAGGGGGCTGATAGTTACCGACCTAAGAGTGGGGACGACGGAGGTCATGATCTCAATCGGCACACTCGCGTTCTTCTCAATCCCGTTGAGGCTTTCGGACACAATGAGCGTAACATTGCCAGCGTTCGAGAAGGCAAGGAACCTGGTGGATGACCCGACATTCGATGAAAGGCTACCCAACGCTCCGGTCACCGCCCACGCACAAGTGACAGTGCCAACACAGGAACCAGGAGCACAAACGGGAGTGGCGTTGAAGAAGACACTGTTACCAGTCTGGACCTTGGCCGAAGCAGGATCCACCGTCACTCCAGTGAGCAAGGGAGTGGATTGAGAGGTGACCACGATGGTTGCCGGGGCGCTCATGACCGTGACTCCCCCCAGGGTGGCATTCGCGAACACCGCCACGTTACCGCCCCCTGTGCTCCCCGCCGTGACTGTTGCTGATGATCCGATCATCGAGCCAAGACTGCCTAGCGAGCTGGTCAACGTCCAGGAATATGTTGCACCTGATGGACAAGCACCGCCCGTGCAACCAAGACGCGTGACGAACACTTGGCTACCGCCAGGAGAGAGCGTGGTCGACGAAGGCGATAGCGTGACAGTCGTGAGAGTCACGGCTCGGTCAACGACAAGAGGAGTATCGTTTGGCAGGGCCGAGAGGCCGACGCTATCATTGACGTAGACCCGGACCGTGAAATTCCCTGCGAACTGGGGCGTGCAAGAAAGGGAGGACGTGTTCGCTGACTGGCAACCGGGGGGTAGTCCTGAGTAGGCGTAATCGTAAGGGGGGTTCCCCTGGTACGCAGTGACATTAAGGTACGTGGTCTCGCCGGCGACTACCGGATTGGGACTGGCTGTGAACGACGATATCGTTGGTGCAGTGGTCGTCGTGACCCTCACTGCGAGCATTGCGATAGGGACATTGCAGGGAAGCGTGGAGCTGTACCCAGTCGTATCATTCGCGGACAGGAAGATCTTGAGAGTACCCGGGTTTGCGGTGGCGTTGGCAGGCAATGTCACGTTGAATGTTCCGTTGTAATACACTCCCGCTTGAAAGGACAGGTTGACCGTAGCCCAATGATGCATTCCCGGTCCTAGGTATGTGGCTGTGACATCCATGGGGACGACGTCCATCGAGGACACTGACAAGTTCAGGTCGGTACCCTGCGGGAGGGAAGCCGGGTAGGTCGCGTTGCTCATCCGGGGCAGCATCTTGGCATATGGCAACTGGGCCCACCACATTTGGGCGAGCAGGCTCTGTCCGACCGGGTCCGGGTGGAAGTAATCGAGCGTATTCACGTCCCCGGCGGTGAAGTTGAAATCGTAGATGTCCCAGGGTATCACATTGTAGACCTTCACTATCTGTTTCTCGACCCGGTTGTAAGCGTTGATCATGTAAGCGAGCTGGTTCTCGGCTGTCGTGTTTCCATACCATATCTGGTTCAGTATCGGACAAGCGTAGGACCATACTGCCTCAGCCTGCAGATTACCACTGAACAACACTGCAAGCTGGCTCACATTCACCACGTTCCCTAGAGTGATCACAGTGGATGGAGGAAGGTTGTCGCGCAATATCGTAAAGGTCCGGTTGAGGGATTGAGAGAAGTTCCAGACCGGGGTGGGTTCTGGGACTCCCCCACTGGATGCACAGGCATCGTTCCCTCCGATAAGGACCGAAACAAGACCACTGTCGTTCTGGACCGCATACAGTGATTGCCACACAAGGTCCGATGCCGTGTCCCCCGGCACAGCCATCAAGTGAGGGGTCACACTGTTGGGCCCATAGATGCGCTCGAGACGCTTCCAGATCGAGAAGACCGTGGTGTTCCATCCCACCCCATAGGAATAGTATGGTTGCTGCCCGAAGTCAAGAAGGGAACTGTTTGCGTCAAATCCTGTCGATATCGAATCGCCGAGAACTGAGTAGCTTACAGGGTCGGGTAGCCAGGGACCCGGCGCCGAACTTGAAGCCGACCTGACGGCTGGGTCTTCCGCAGAGCTGCTTGTCAAATGCGGGGATGATGCCGCTACCGAACTGTCCGTAGCGGGTACAGTGAGTATGAGGAACGCATTGAGAAAAAGGGACAGTGTGACTAGGAGGACCAAGGCACGCATTCTCACACCGTGATAGAATATGACAAAGATTGATAATAAGGCCTATGTACGCTTATATACCGCGCACGAGCCAGGAACCTGGCAGTCGCACCCAATATCTAAACCGAATGGCTTTGGATTTGCCAGGCACCGAACAGGACTTGAAGATGTTCAGCTCACGTGTCCGCGGATGCGGAGCAGCTCCCACGCCTTTTCCAGTATCCTTTCCTTTCCAAGGCCAAAACGCTCCAGGAGCTCGGCCGGTTCACCTGATTCCCCGAAGACATCAGTCGTTCCTATCCTTCGAATCGGCACAGGATAGGACTCTGCAAGAGCCGATGCAACCGCTGATCCCAGCCCCGTAGTGACCGTATGCTCCTCCAAGGTCACGATGGCGCCGGTCTCCTTCGCAGCCTTCACGATCGTGTTCACATCCAAAGGCTTCACCGAGGAAGCGTTTATCACACGAGCATCAATACCGACCCGCTTCAGTTCTTCCGCGGCATCCAGGGCCCGTGAAACCATGACACCGTTCGCGATCAAGGATATGTCCTTCCCGTCACGCAGGACCTTGGAACGTCCCAGTGCAAAGTTTCCATCAGTCAGCACTGGAAAGCTCTCTCTGGAGAGACGCATGTACGCTGGCCCATCCATGTCGTGAAGGAATCGAGTGGCGCTGGCGGTTTCAGGGGCATCCGCGGGGACCACCACGACCATGTGCGGTAAGCCCCTCATGAGGCCAACGTCCTCGAGCATCTGGTGAGTGCCTCCATCTCCACCTACGGTCAGCCCTCCGTGGCTTGCCACGATCTTCACGTTCGTGTGATTGTAACAGATCGACTGCCTCACAGTATTGTATGCAAGGCCAGCTGCGAAGACTGCGAAAGTGCTTGCAAAGACCGTCCGCCCTCCGGTCGCCAGGCCGGCGGCGATCGACATCATGTTCTGCTCCGCCACCCCCACGTTGAAGTAGCGGTCCGGGTACACCTTGCCGAAAAGTATCGTGCGGGTGGATCCTGACAGGTCTGCATCCAGGACGCACATCGTGGTGTCCTCTTTCCCGAGCTCCACCAGCGTCTTTCCATATGCATCCCTCAGCGATTCGAGCTTTGGGGGGGATGACGCAATCTTGGCAGAGGTCTCTGCCTTAGGCGCGCTCATTAGCCACCTCTCTCAAGGTCCTTCAGTCCTATCTCAAGTTCTGAGGCCGAAGGTGGTTTTCCGTGATAGGCTGCCTTTCCTTCCATGAAGCTCACGCCCTTTCCCTTGATGGACCTTGCAACGATCATGGTAGGATGGCCCTTCGTCTTCCTGGCTTCTTCAAAGGCATCGAGTATCGCCGGGAATGAATGTGCATCGATGACGATCGTATGCCATCCGAAGGCCTTCATCTTCTCGTCTATCGGCTCCAGGGCCATTATCTCCTCGGTCAGCCCATCCGACTCTACTCCGTTCCGATCGAGAATCCCTACCAGGTTGTCCAACTTGTAGTGCGCACCTGCCATCAGCGCTTCCCACGTTTGTCCTTCCTGGCATTCCCCGTCACCGATCATTGCGTAAACGCGAGTGTCCTTCTTCGCCAGCCGGGCATCCAGTGCCATCCCTATGGCCATGGAAAGACCCTGGCCAAGACACCCTGTCGATGCCTCCAATCCTGGCAGCGTCTTGGCGTCAACGTGACCCTGCAGGCGGCTTCCAATCTTCCTGAGGGTCATGAGCTCCTCCACTGGGAAGAACCCGCGCTGCGCCATGGTCGCATACAATGCCGGGGCGGCGTGCCCCTTGGAAAGGATGAAACGATCACGGCCCGACCAGGAAGGGTTCGCCGGGTCTAGTCTGAGTTCGTGGAAGAACAGCGCGGTAATCACGTCTGTGGCAGATAGACTGCCTCCAGGGTGGCCGCTGCCGGCAGCATGGATCATCCGGAGGACTGCCTTGCGCGTATCCAGGGCGCGCCTCTTCAACTCCGAGATGAGTTCCGGTTCGTGCTGTCCCATAGCCTCTCTGGTCTACTGGTTCTTCTGCTGCTGCCTTCTCTGGCGCGAATTGGATACCTTCTCGTGCAGCTTGTGAACTCCCTCTGAGACCTGGTTCATGCTGGCAAGGTGACCCTTGAGGGTCGTGAGGTGCTCGTGGAGGGCATCCTCAGCCTGTGTAACTTGCTTCTCCTGCTCCTCCAGTGACTTCCGTCTTGTCTCTATGGATTTCTCCAGCGAGGCAAGCCGTTCCTCCTCGTTGAGCAGTTCGGTTTCCTTGCGTCTGACCCTCTCTTCGGCGGCTTCGACGGAGCTCTCTCTCTCGATGACGGCACGCAGCCGCCGTCGAACCTCTCCGGTCTGGTCTCCTCCGCCGGAACTCTCTTCCATAGGTCTTTGTGGCTCGGGAGATGGCGTTGGTTCTGGAGTTGCCTTCATTTCCTGTACAGGTGGAGGGGCCTGGTGCGGTGGCTCTGGCGTTGTAGCTTGGCTTTGTTGAGGGCTGGTGACAACTGTCGTTGTCACTACCTGAACTTGAGGCTGAGGCTGCTGTGATGGTCCCTGAGAAGGTTGTGGGGCTGCGCCTCCCTTCTTTCCTCCTTCGAGTACCTGACGGCCCATCGGAGTGACGCGTATCTTCCTGTTCGGCGTTCCGTGCGGATCAGGGTGAAGATATCCCTTCGACTCGAGTTGATGCAGGGCGATGGACAGCTGGCTGATCGTTATCCCGGTCAGCACCGTGCTCAAACCCTCCATGTAATCCTCGTATCGCAGGCCATCGCTGCCGGACCTTTCGACACTGAACTTTAACACTCTTTCAGTTATTGGGCTCAAATCCTTGTCCGCTGAGGCCATTTACAAGCTCACCTCGACTCCTGGGGCGGGTATAGTGCACTAGACCATAAACCCTTCACTCGCATGATGGTGTGAAAAAGCAGCGTTTTTCCTAGGCCAGGAGGGCCCTCTTTGACCATGAAATCAGTGGTTCCGTTCCGAGACGCCTTCAATCGCATCGTCAATTCTCTATCGGGAGAGGGAGCGCAGTTTCGCAAGGTCCCGCTCGTAGGCGGCATAGGGATGCTCCTGGTCCTCGGAGAGGGGCGTCTCCAGCACACCGGCAGAAGCCTGAAACCTCTTGTCAGTCAGTAACCGACGGAATCCTGCTTCTCCGATGAGACCGGCACCGATGTTCGCGTGCCTGTCACGGTGGCTGCCCAGACCGAACATTGCATCGTTCAAATGGAACAGGAGGACTCGGGAGGATCCAATCGTTTCCTCCATGTGACCCATTACCTCCTGGTATCCTTTCTCGGTGCGAAAATCCATGCCAGACACAAAGATGTGACAGGTGTCGATGCAGAATCCCAACCTGTCCTGGGCATCGATCCTCTTGTCCAGTTCCTTGAGTTCATCGAAGTTGCGCCCGAGCGTAGTGCCGGCCCCGGCAGCCGTCTCCAGGAGCAGGAGGACCTTTGCACCCTCGGTGGCTTCAAACGCCCACCTGACACCCTCGGCGATGAGGGAAAGCCCCTTGTCGATCCCTCCGCCAACATGGGCTCCCGGGTGGAGGACAATGTATGGAACTCCAAGGGCTTGCGCCCTTTCGATCTCATTGACCAATGCCTCGCGAGAACTCTTCTTGCTGCTCTCAACTGGACTTCCCAGATTGATGAGATAGGAACAGTGGATTGCAACCGGTCTTATGTCCTCGTCCTTCGCAGCCTTCCGGAAGGCCGCTGCGGCCTCCGGAGCCAAGTCGGGAGCTACCCACTGCCGCTGGTTCTTGGAGAATATCTGCATCGACTGGCACCCTATTTCCTTGGCAACTATCGGAGAGCGCTCTATCCCGCCAGAGATGCCAATGTGGGCTCCAAGCCGCATGAACTCGCGCCTAAACCCCCAGTTTCCTATGACCGCATATTATTTAGCACGTTTCGTTATAGGGGAAATCGAAGCATGGCAGAATCTGAGGCGTCTCTCTCCCCACCATGTCCCCATTGCAAGGAGGGAACTATGGCTAAAATGCCCACCACTGGGTGGACTTGCCAGAAGTGTGGGTATGCACCTTTTGCTGCAAAGGCCTCAGAGCCGGCTCAGAGCAGTCCCCAGAGCAGCCCTCAGAGCGGTTTCCAGAGCAGCTATCAGCCCCAGGTCCAGCAGGAAAAGCCACAGTTCCGACCTGAGCAGCCTCCGCGACCACCGGTGCAGGCACCCCCGGCAGCACCTGCTCCTCGTACGATCTTCACCTACCAGGAGAGGCAATCAGTATACGACAGGCAGATGTGGGTCGAGGGTGGGAGGGGAGTAAGGTTCTCACGATTGATCCCGCTGAGCGTCCTTCCGCCCGGTGAATCGATCATGATGGAGGTCTTCTTCTACAACTCAAGTCCGAACGTGATCGCAGCTACCTACTACATCTCCCTCTCCGACCCCAACCTGCAGGGAATAAGGCTCTCTGGCGAGACGCCGGACCTTGCGCCGGGCAATGTATTCGACCTGACGCACGCCATCACGACCGCACTCCTTCCCGGCGACTATTCCGTCACGATGTTCTGCTTGCCTCACCCACCGACCTCGACCTCCAAGGGCGCCGACGCTGCACTCAAGAATCAGGGCCCTCCACCCCCACTGATGATGATCGATGCAAACATCCCGCCCGGACTGCCAGGCCTCTACGGCATGCTGAAGGTCCGGACATCGCTGGTGTGCCCTCAATGCAGGGGAGTCCTGGTTTGGGCCTCGGAAAGTGTGTGGGGCGGCCGACCTAGGGGCTGGAGCTGCAACCGGTGCGGTTACAAGCTCGACTCCGGCATCCTTTGAACTGGAAGTATTGTCCTCAGACCGTTGAACTCGGATCTCTACACCTAGAGATTTTCACCGTGGATCTCTGACGCCTTGGTCCAGGTCTTCTCTGCTGCGCCCATGCAGGCGAGCAGATCGTCCAGGGTCCGTTGCATCTCCCCGAGACCGTTCGCCTCGACCACGATGGTCAACCGCTCCTTCTCCTGGGTCACCTTGACATAAGTTTCGTTGTCCGCGTGAAGGGATTGGCGGAGGGCCGTGGCCATTTCCTCGGAAAGGCAGGCTCGAGAGAGTATCGCGGTAAGACTGCCCCGCGACATTTGATCAGAGGAATTCCTCGAACTCCTTGGTCAGCTCTGGGTACTTCTCCTGTACCGCCCTCAGAATATTGAGCACGTTCAGCTTCTCGAGCTTCACGTCCTTCAGCACGTCGATGACCTTGTCGAATACCTCGTCTGGAAGCGTGACAAGTTTCTCCTTGGCGAGCCAGTTGCGGTACTGTTTCTCCTCGATACGCTTCCGCCAACCCTTGTCGTACTCCATGAGGAATTCCGTGGAGAAGTTCTGCGCCTTGACGGCCTTGCCCGCGACCTCGCCGCATATCTTTCCCGACACGCAACCATTGGATATTCCTCCTCCAGTGATCGGGTCGATCATCCTGGCCGCATCTCCAACGAGCATGATCCCATTTCCAACGGACTGCTTTATCGGCGGAGATATCGACACCGCTCCTGCCACCATGTCGATCTTCTTCCCCTTGGCATAACCCGGGTGCTTTGCTATCCAGCGGTCCAGATAGTCTCTCACTTCCGCAGGGTTCTTCAGTCGGGACACCTGCACGCCAATACCCACATTGGCGACTCCTTTCGCCTTGGGAAATATCCAGACGTATCCTCCAGGAGCGCACTGCCCCAGGTAGAAGTCGCAGTATCGCTCGTCACAGTCCACGTTGGCCATCCGATACTGGACGCAGGAATCCATGTCCTTGAGCGATATGTTCGTGGGGAGCCCAGCCCATCTGCCGATCTGGCTCTCGAAACCGTCGGCGCCCACGACCACCTTCGCATGGATGTTGAACTGCTGGCCGAACTGCTTTGCCTTCACCCCTACGACCTGGTTGTTCTTCTTCAGAATCCCTACCGCATGGGTCTTGAGCATGATGTCCGCGCCAGCGTTGGCGGCGTCTATGGCGAGAGCCTTGTCGAAAGCATCCCTCTCGATGACGTAGCCCACCTCGTTGCCAGCGCTCCTCTCGTTGATCTCCATGACGATCTCGCTGGGCGAGAATAGTCTAGCTCCCTGGACCTCGAGATTGATCCACCTGGGGGAAGGTGTGATCCCAACTTCTCCGAGCCAGGCCTTGGATATCCCTTCCCCACAGCGCACGGGGGATCCGATCTCCTGGCGTTTCTCTATCATCAAGACGTTTGCACCCGATTTCGCCGCCCATTTGGCAGTCATGCTGCCGGCAGGACCAGCACCAACTACCAGAACGTCGCACTCCCTGTTCGTGACCATTGTTCACCGACCTGGAAATTGAGGAGGAGATGAGAGGCCGTGTTGGCAGTCGTCAGGTCCGATCGAGATCGCGCCCATAGGACACGCTCGGACACAGATGCTGCATCTCGTGCATACGTGCTCGTCGAACTCGATGCGCCATTCGTTCAGGTAGATGCACGTGAGCGGGCATATCCCAACGCAAGCACCGCAGGACATGCAGACATCCCCTGATGAGGAAATATGTTGGTTCTTCTTCGACATGGTGTACCGCTACCGGGTTGCCGCTCTATGTCATCCTTCCACTTTTAACCTTTCGTAGCTCCTTCGGTGACAGGTCGCTGAGCCGGTTCTGGTCGTATCCTCTCTTTGGTCCCGGAAACCGTTGCAAGCCGGGTGAAGTATCCCGCCAGAGCTGCGATCAGTCTCACATTGGCGAGAAGCGTCTTCTGTGTGTCGAGCATCCGTCTGTACCTGTATCTGGACCACAGCTGTCCATGCTTCTCCGTGAGCTGCTTCCGGCCATACCCATTCCAGAATGCCTGGATGAGGAACCTCGTGAGGTTCATGCGCGTATTGTGGTACACGACCGCGTCCGGGCGGTAATGGATTGTTGCGCCAGATCGCACGGCCCTGAGGTTGAGGTCGATGTCCTCTGCGGTCACGAAACGGTCATCAAAACCGCCTAGCTTCTCGAATAGACGGCGTTCATAAGCCAGGTTGCACGACGGATATGTGAGATCCACATCACCCTGGTAAAGTTCTACCCTCTCAAGGTTGACGTAGCCTGGATTCCCAATTGTCGTTGTCTTCCCCGCGACTACCTTGCTGCTCTTCAAACCCACACGGATGGAGGAGAGCCACTGGCTGTCTGCGACACAATCCCCGTCCGTGAACACGAGATAGTCCCCCTTGGCCAGCCTTGCCCCGAAATTCCTTCCCGCTCCCCGCTTCCCCTGAGCCTGGATGAATCGCAGGAGTCCGGGGTGTAGCTCTTCGAATTTCCTTGCTATCTCCGGAGTTCTATCCTCTGAGAAGGCGTCTACGAGTACTATCTCGAATGGGGGCTCTTGCCCCGCGAGGCTGTCCAGAAGCTGGGACAGGTGGGCGGCTTCGTTCTTTACAGTAACGACGATTGAGAGGAAAGAGACTGCGGGTTTTTCCTCACTTGGTGTTGGCAAGTTCCATGACCACTACGTCTTTCACTGCCCGCATGCTCTTGAAAGGAAGTATGAGACGGTTAGACGTGTCCGTCTGGAAGAGTCGAATCTCGATGTCTTCTGCTGGAGTGACCAGGACGTGCTGAATGTTGCCGGTGGTAGTATCGACAACGAAATTGTCAATCATACCAAGAATCTGGCCGTCGTTTGTCATAACTGTCTTGCCTCTGAGTTCCGTCAGGAATTTCCGCATGGAGGTCGCACCTTGACCATCCATGAACTACTTGTAAATAAGGGTTGTTCTCACTATCGAGGCACCCGTGATTGGGGGAACTCGCTGCACACCTCCTTTTCCGGGGGCCTGCTAGGCCCCATGGTGAGCGCGAGTGTTCGCATGCGATGCACCGTTGGAATCTGGGCCGATGGCTGGTGATCGAGCAAAATTGCAGGAGAAGGGTTATGCGGTAGTTCCTCACCCGCTCGATGGGGCTCAGCTTTCTACTTTGGAATCCCCTTCACCCTCAGCGTCCTCAGACCATTCTTCCTTGGGGGTCGCCTTTCTTGACGAGGGAGATGAGCGAGGTTCCTCGGCCGGCTTGGCCTGGACACTATCACTATTCGTGGTGGTTGCCGGGGCTCCGCCGCTCTTTCTCCGCCGGAGAGCAAGAACCACTCCCAGGAGACCTAAGGCGACTGCGACTATCGCGAGGGCCAGGACTGTCCACTCAAGGCCGTTCGTTGAGCTTGCGAACCCTTGCGCGGGTACCGAGCTGACCGTCAATTGCGCTGCCGAGGATGTCAGGGAAACCCCCGTCACGTCCGTCACGGTAACCGTTACAGAATACGTTCCAACAGCCGTCGGTACGCAGGTCAGCGTTGGGGAGTCGACTGAGATGCAACCCGACGGGAGCCCGCCCCAACTGTAAGCGAGCGGAGACGAACCCCCGCTCACACCTGCGGTGAAGATCACCGTGCCTCCCAACTGGAGAGAGGAAACACTGGAGGACACCGTGGGCGTTCCCAAGGCTGAGAAGACAGATAGTGACACCGGTCCGACCCAAACCAACCCACCGTTGCCGTCCGTCACTTCCGCTGTGAGCGAGAACGTTCCTAAGGCGGCAGGAGTGCATGAGAGCTGGGCCGCGTCCGTGGAAGAACATCCACTCGGGAGACCGCTCCAGGCATAGCTCAGATTGCCGGATCCTCCTGTCACCGTTACCGTGAGCTTCGTTCCCTGCCCTATGTCCAGGACAGCGGACGTAGACGTGATGGTTCCGGGGGCAAGACGGGCAAAGACAGTCATGTTGACCGACTGGCTCGAAAGAACGACACCATTCCCATCCGTCACCGCTACTGACACCGACGGGCTCCCAGCCCTGAGGGGGGTACAAACGAGCATCGGCATGCTGCCGCTAACGCATCCCGCAGGGAGACCTTTCCATGAATAGGAATAGGAACCGCTTCCGTGTGCGATCGTGACCGAGAACGTGACAGACTGGCCCACATCCAGGTCGGTAGTGGAGGCCATGAGTGAGGGTGCGCCCATCGATACGGAAACGACCAGGGACATCGAGCCCGAGGTCACAGTCATCCCGTTAGAATCCGTGACCGTCACCGTGATAGTGTAGGTACCGCTCGCGACGGGACTGCAGGGAAGAGAAAGGGTATTGGCGCTCTCACAGCCCGCAGGAAGTCCCTGCCATGCATATGTCGAGGGTAGGCCGGTGCCGTTGGTCGCAGAGGCCACGATGGTCGTGCTTTGTCCTACATCTAGTGTAAGGCTCGTTACTGTGGATACGATGATTGTCGGAGCGGTCGAGACTGTCAAGGTGCCGGTTGCCAGGGAACTGGCCCCATTGGTGTCGTTGATCCAAAGTTGTACAGCGAACGATCCGGGCGAGCTGGGGGCGCAAACAACAGTCGCAACGTTTCCGGGATAGCAGCTCCGTGGCAACCCGCTCCACGCATATTCGTAACTGCCGCTGCCCCCGTTGATTGATGCCACAAGGGAAACGCTCTGGCCCACATCAAGCGCCAGCCGGGACTCATCGAGGCTCGAGACCCCCAGAGGAGGCGAGACCTGCAACACGATTGAAGATCCGCCAACCCTCATCCCGTTGGAGTCCTGGATCGATACGCTCACAGCATATGCCCCAGAAGCGGTGGGGGTGCACGTGAGAGTCAGACCGTCGAGGCTGAAACAACCTACCGGCAATCCCGACCAGGAGTAGACCGAGACTCCACCCGTCCCATTTGCAGCGGAGGCGGATAGTGTCGTGGACTGTCCGACGTCCAGTGAAACCTTCGTGGCGGTGGGCACAGTGATCGTGGGGTCGGCCGACACGGTCAACACGACCGCGGAACTTATGAGGGAGACGCCGTTGGAGTCAGCTACGGTCACCGCGATCGAGTATGTCCTAGTTCCGACTGCTGTAGGAGTGCACGTCAAGGTCGCGAGGTCGGAGGAAGTGCAACCCGTGGGAAGGCCGGTCCACGAGTAGGTGTAGGTTCCCGAACCGCCCGAGACTGTGGAGATGAGCTCTACTGATTGTCCCACGTCCAACGTGGCTGTCGATGCGGAGAGAGTCGGCATGACCAAGGCGGGGGAAACCACCAGAACGACCGATCCCGATGTTAAAGCATATCCGTTGGAGTCGGTGATCGATACCGTGACGCTGTAGGTCCCGGTTGCGGTGGGACTGCACAGGAGGGTCGGTTTGCTCACGCTCGCGCATCCTGCAGGAAGACCCTGCCAGGCATATGTTGATGGGAATCCGGTGCCGTTCGTGGCAGTCGCCGAGAGATCCGTGGACTGCAAGATATCCAGAGTTGTCCGAGTGGCTCCCAGGGTCGTGATGGTCGGATCTGCCGATACGACGAGGGTCACAGTAGCGTCGGAGGTAGCCCCGTTGGAGTCGTTTGTCCAGACACGGACCGTGTAGGTACCGGGGGAAGACGGAACGCATGCCAGAGACGCTGTGTCCGAGGAGAAGCAACCAGCAGGGAGGCCGGTCCAGCTGTAGGCATAACTATCCGTCCCTCCGCTGATGGTGGCGACCAGATCAACGGTTTGTCCAACGTCCATAGCGGTCCGGGAAGAAGAGAGGGTCGCTGCACCAAGTTCCGGGGAGACGACCAGACCAAAGACAGACGAACTCACGTTGTAGCCATTCGAATCTTGGACTGACACCGAGACACTGTACGTCCCAGCAACCGCGGGAGTGCATGAGATGGTCAGCGAGTTGGAACTCGGGCACCCTGCAGGGAGCCCTGCCCATGCATACGTTGGCGAACCGCTGCCAGTCGTTGCGGTGCTGGTGAGGATAGTGCTTTGCTGGACTGCGTCAAGTGTAGTCTTCGTTGCAGTAGGAGTCCTGATGGTAGGGTCCGCTGAGACCGTCAGAGTGACTGCTGTGCTCCCGAGGCTCATCCCGTTGCTGTCTGTCACAACGACCGTGGTGGCAAAGGTCACTGCCCCAACTGAAGTGGGCGTGCAGGTCAGTGTTGGAGTGTTCGATGATGCACAGCCAGAGGGGAGCGTCCCCCAGGCATACGTATAGCTCCCTGAGCCACCAGATTCGCTGGCCGCTAGTATCACAGACTGTCCAACATCGAGAGCAGTCCTAGAGGGGCTGAAGGAAGGTGTTGCGAGAGATGGCGATACCACTAGTGTGAACGGTAACGATGAGACGTTCATGCCGTTCGAATCCACCACTGAGACGCTCACAGTGAAGGTGCCGGTCGCGGTCGGTGTACAGGTGACGGTAAGCGAGTTGGAACTCGGACAGCCAGCCGGGAGCCCTGCCCATGCATACGTTGGTGAACCACTGCCAGTCGTTGCAGTGGTGGTGAGGGTAGTGCTCTGTTCCCCGGCGTCCAGGTTTGCCCTTGTGGCAGTGGGAGTGGTAATGGTGGGGTCCGGCGATACTTTCAGTGTGATCGATGCACTGGTCAACCCGAATCCGTTGCTATCAACAACACTGATAGTTGTGGCGAAGGTCCCTGCTCCCACTGAGGTGGGTGTGCAAGTGAGTGTCGCAGTGTCCGAAGACATGCAGCCGGAGGGAAGTGTTCCCCAAGTGTAGGTGTAGCTTCCGGACCCGCCGGAAACGGTGGCTGCCAGTACCACAGACTGCCCCACATCTAGTGCGGTCCTAGAGGATGTGAATGAAGGTGTTGCCAGCATGGGTGATACGACCAGAGTAACTGACAGCGAGGAGACGTTCATGCCGTTCGAGTCCTTGATCGAGATAGTGACTGCGAATGTCCCGGTTGCCACTGGTGTGCAGCTGATGGTGAGAGAGCTGGAACTCGCACAGCCACCTGGGAGCCCTGCCCATGCATACGTTGGTGAGCCACTGCCAGTCGTTGCAGTGCTGGTGAGAGTGGTGCTCTGCTGGACTGCGTCAAGTGTCGTCTTCGTGGCGGTCGGAGTCCCGATGGTAGGGTCCGCAGATACTGTCAGCGTGACTGCCGTGCTGCCGAGGCTCATCCCGTTGCTGTCAGTCACGGTGACCGTGGTGGCGAAGGTCCCTGCCCCGACTGAAGTGGGTGTGCAGGTCAATGTCGCAGTGTTCGAAGATGCACAGCCAGAGGGGAGCGTTCCCCAAGTGTACGTATAGCTTCCGAATCCACCGGAAACGGTGGCCGCCAGTACCACGGACTGTCCCACATCAAGAGCAGTCCTAGAGGGGGTGAATGTAGGTTTTGCCAGAGCTGGCGAAACCACTAGTGTGAACGGTAGTGATGAGACGTTCATGCCGTTCGAATCCACCACTGAGACGCTCACAGTGAACGTGCCGGTGGCGGTCGGTGTGCAAGTGACGGAAAGTGCGTTGGAGCTCGCACAGCCGCCTGGGAGCCCTGCCCATGCATACGTTGGCGAACCACTGCCAGTCGTTGCAGTGCTGGTGAGGGTACTGCTCTGTTGGACTGCGTCAAGCGTCGTCTTCGTGGCGGTCGGAGTCCCGATGGTAGGGTCCGCCGAGACCGTCAAAGTGACTGCTGTGCTGCCGAGGCTCATGCCGTTGCTGTCAGTCACACCGACAGTCGTGGCGAAGGTACCAGCTCCGACAGAGGTTGGTGTGCAGGTCAATGTTGCAGTGTTCGAAGATGCACAGCCAGAGGGGAGTGTCCCCCAGGCATAGGTGTAGCTCCCTGAGCCACCAGATTCGCTGGCTGCCAGTATCACCGACTGTCCCACATCGAGTGCGGTCCTGGAGGGTATGAAAGATGGTGTTGTCAAGGCAGGCGAAACCACCAGTGTGAACGGCATTGAGGAGACGTTCATGCCGTTAGAATCCACCACTGAGACTGTGACGGTGTAGGTCCCAATCGCTGTCGGTGTGCAGCTGATGGTCAGAGAGTTGGAACTCGCGCAGCCACCCGGGAGCCCTGCCCATGCATACGTTGGCGAACCGCTACCGGTCGTTGCAGTGCTGGCGAGGGTAGTGCTCTGCTGGACTGCGTCAAGTGTCGTACTCGTTGCAGTCGGAGTCCCGATGGTAGGGTCCGCCGAGACCGTCAGAGTGACTGCTGTGCTGCCGAGGCTCATCCCGTTGCTGTCGGTCACAGTGACCGTGGTGGCGAAGGCACCTCCTCCTACAGAGGTGGGCGTGCAGGAGAGTGTAGCGGTGTTTGAAGATGTGCAACCGGAAGGGAGTGTCCCCCAGTTGTACGTGTAGCTCCCAGACCCGCCGGAAACGGTGGCTGCCAGTACCGCAGACTGTCCCACGTCAAGCGCTGTTCGCGACGCCATAATGGTAGGAATCGCAAGCACCGGGGAGACCACCAAGATGAAGGGGTGCGATGAGACGTTCATTCCGTTCGAATCCACTACGGACGCAACGACCGAGAAGGTCCCTGCGCCAGTTGGTGAGCATGGGAGGGTCAACGAGTCCGCACTATGACATCCTGCTGGGAGCCCTGCCCACGAATATGTGGGCGACCCGCTACCTCCGCCAGATGTGCTGCTCAGGGTCGTGTTCTGTTGCGTTGCATCGAGAGTGGCATTTGTGGCCGTAGGGGTCGATATCGTCGGGTCGGGGGAGACTGTCAGTGGAGCCGGCGAGCTGGTGAGACCTTCCCCGTTGCTATCTGTCACGTTGACCGTGACCGCATACGTGCCAGTCCCAATACCGTTGGGTGTGCAGGTCAGCGTGGCGCTGTCCGCTGTCGAACACCCGAAAGGCAAGTCCGCCCAAGTGTACGCGTAGCTCCCGGTCCCTCCCGATACAACGGCAGAGAAGACCACCGATTGCCCTACATCCAACGCTGTTCGAGTTTCCGTGAAAGTGGGGATCGTCAATGCCGGGGAAACCACCAGCGAGATAGGGGTTGACGAGACGTTCATGCCGTCGGAGTCCTTGATGGAGGCGGTGACTGTGAATGTCCCAGTTGAGGTCGGGGTGCAGTGAATGGTCAGCGAACTCGAACTTGGACATCCCCCAGGCAGCCCCGCCCAAGCATACGTTGGTCCTCCGCTGCCGGTCGTGGCTGTGCTGGTGAGGGTGGTGCTCTGCTGGACTGCGTCAAGTGTCAGTCTCGTTCCGGTCGGGGTCGAGATTGTGGGATCGGCATAGATTGTGAAGCTAGGAGTGGAGACCGTTGCGAAGAAACCATTGAGGTCAGTTACCGACACGGACAACGTGTAGGTAGTACCCGGGGCGGTGGGCGTGCAGGTCATGGACGGCGCATCGGCGAGCACGCATCCCAGGCCACTAGGAGAGTACGCCCACCAGTATGTGTTTCCTGCCCCCCCGCCTGTTCCGCCACTTTCGGTCGTGCTGAATGTGGCTGTTTGGCCCACATCGATTGGGAACCGGCTTGGTATCGGCATCGAGACTGTGGGATCGGTGTATACTGTGAATGACGTCGACGTCCAGACGGTGTACACGGCCAGGTCGGTCACCGTGAAGGTGACGGTGTAGGTGCCGGCGGTAGTTGCACTACAAGACCCCCCGATACTGCCAATCCCTGGGGAGTTGGTGACGCACGTGAGTCCGGACGAAGGGGTGACCGAGGCCGTGACCAGGTCCCCACCAGAACCCTGTCCGAGCAGGGGGGCCGAGAAGAATGAGACCTGCCCTACGTCGGCGCTGCCAGTGTCGTTGGTCCCCCTAAATGCGAAAGTGGATACCACGGTTACGTAGGTCGAGCCAGTGTCGGTCACGTAGATGTTACCGTTCGCACTGTCGTACGCCACTCCGAAGGAGGTAGAGGCCACGGAAATCGTGGTGATGAACGAGTTGGTTGAACCGGATATCACCGCGATCGTGTTGGTTTGGGAATCCGAGACGTAAATGTCCCCGTTCCCACTGTCATACGCCACGCCAAATGGACCATTGCCTCCATATATCCACGTGATGAACGAGTTGGTCGCACCAGAGATCACAGAGACGCCACCGGGTGAGGCGTCCGCGACGTACAGGTCCCCGTTTGCATTGTCAAAGGCGATCCCGTAAGGATACGCCCCCGCAGTCACCGTGCCCACCAGCGTGTTGCTGGCACTAGATATTATGTCGGCCACGAAGTTGACGCGGTTCGCAACGTACACGTTCCCGTTGATGCTGTCGAATGCCACCCCGATGGGGTCACCTCCCACGGCAATGTTCGTGATCACCGTGTCCGTCGCACCAGAGATAACGCTGATGTTGGCCGTGACCTGGTTCGCCACGTAGATGTCTCCGTTCTCGCTATCATATCCCACGCCAAAGGGGGCCGTACCTACGCCGACAATGGCCACGACTGCGTTAGTGACCGGCGATATCACGTCGACCAAGTTCGCGCCTTGGTCCACCACGTACAGCAAGCCATTCCCACCGTCGTAAGCAATTGCGACCGGGCCAAGGCCCGTGCTGATGGTGGCAACGACCTTGCCGGTAGTACCGGAGATGACGCTAACGTTGCTCGTGCCGGCGTTAGGAACGTAGATGTTGCCGTTGTCAGGGTCATAGGCGTCCCAGTACGGGGTGGTCCCGACCGGCACATTGGAAGTGGCGCTTCCCGGGTACGGGAGGCCGTCAAAGAACGAGTATAACCCTCCAGTATCGAGCAAAGTCGATATCACGCTCACGGTGTTCGAAGCTTGGTTGGCTACATAGACGTACCCGTTCCCGCTGTCATACCCCACGGCGGCAGGACCAGATCCTACCCCTAACGTCGCCACCACGGTCTTCCCGGAAATCACGCTCACGTTGTTTGATCCACCGTTCGTGACGTAGACGTACCCGTTCCCGCTGTCATATCCCACGGCGGTAGGGAAACTTCCCACACCGACCGTTGCCATCACGGTCTTCCCCCAGATCTCGCTCACGTTGTTTGACCAACCGTTCGTGACGTAGACGTACCCGTTCCCGCTGTCATACCCGACGGCGGTAGGGCCAGTCCCGACACTGACCTTTCCGACCACGGTCGTCCCGGAAATCACGCTCACATTGTTCGAATTCGTGTTCGCCACATACACGTACCCATTCCCGCTATCATACCCCACGGCGGTAGGATTGGTTCCGACGCCTATGGTCGCCACCACGGTCGTCCCTGAGATCACGCTCACGTTGTTTGACCCATCGTTCGTGACGTAGACATACCCATTCCCGCTGTCATAGGCCGCGGCGTCGGGCAGGTTCCCGACGCCTACCGTCGCCACCACGATCATCCCGGAGATCACGCTCACATCATGCGAACAAGTGTTTGTGACATAGATTTCCCCATTCCCACGGTCATACGCAACACCGTAGGGACAGGACCCAACGCCTACCGACGCCACCACGGTCGTACCGGAGATCAAGCTCACGCTGTCCGGACCTTGGTTCACCACGTAGACGTCCCCGTTCCCATCGTCATAACTCACACCGGAAGGCAAGCGCCCAACGCCAACAGTGGTTACCACCGATCCTGGTTCGTAGATGGGGGGGCTTGTCGTGGAGGATGGCGCTGCATTGGAAGCGTCCGTAACCGTTCCAGCTGACGTTGGACATGCTCCTGCCGCATCCATAACTGCACCGGCATTGCAGTCCTGGATCAAGGAGGTAACATCGGCATGGCTTGACTGTCCCCCCACCGCACCAGTTGCAGGCACCGAAGAGCCCGCCCCAGCTATTGAGGGAGCGATGCTGGCGGCCCCGGTCAAGCCAGCTGCCGAGGCACCTGGGGGAGACAACGCTTCACCGGAAGGGGGTTCTCCCTTGTCCTTCCCGGCGTTCGCGACTGCAGGCGTTCCGAATCCATTACCTGAGGAGCTTGGAGAGCGACCATTGGACGAAGTGGGAGGAAGAGAGATGGCAGGAACCCTGGATGGCGAAGATTGCGGAGCGACATCTAACGGAAGGGTCAGCCTGGACCCATGACCCGTTGCGGCCTGCGAATGAACTGTTCCGCTTGTGAGCGTTGATATTCCACTGGTCAATACCATGACGAAAACTATCAGACACGCTACCGCAATGGTCCCGATCCTTGATTCCCTGATTTGCTTCATCGACTTGCCTCTGGTTTGGGAGATGAGTACCTACTAGCATGAATAACTTTGCATTTCCGCGGATGCGTCTCTCGCAGTCCATCCCTTGATTGGCTGAACCAGATTCTTCCCAGCAGCTTGGGATGGAGGCCATTGTTGGGCATGCACAAGCATTCGTGGTCAGGTGCAAGTGATGCACAAGAAAACGGCGTCAATGTCGTAGCACTCAGGATGGGGTGCCTCTGAGCGAGCCGTCAACCTCGAAAACATCCTTGGGGAGAGCGCCCTGGGCGAGCTTGCCCAGCGCCGACAGGTAGTGCCTTGCCTCTCCCTCCTCGTGCTCCAGTTTCCATTGGGGCCGCTCTGCCATCCAAACGAGAAGGACCCCAAAGACAACGGCTATGATGGCAGCCACAACGAATATCATGTACCCTGAGAGGATGCTCTCAAATCCGATGATACCGAACATGAAGCCGTAGAGGCATATCTGGGCAACTGTCAACCACAATCCCTTGCCCACGGGCTCGAGACCAAAGCTGGATTCAGGACATATCTCTATTATCTTCTTTCCCAGGCCGCCTTCTCCGAGCATTATCAGACCGGCTCCCGTTCGCAGCGCCATCTTCTCCATGTCGGCCGAGCTGCAGTGAAACGCCATCGAAGAGTTGATACAGGCCGCCCTCCGGGCACTGACGACCAAGTCCCAGGGCTCCTTCGGTTTCTTCATTGCGTTGGACATGATCCGTCGATACTCTGCTCCCCCGCTGAACGTCCAAAGGATCTCCGAAGCCCTCCGAAGTTCATCGTCGCTCAACTCGAAATCACCGAAGACGCGCTTGGCTACTACAAGAGCGTCCTCTTGTCTTGACCGCGCAGATATGCCTGCTGGGTCGAATGCGCCCGCTGCCCCCTTGCCCAAGGTCGACATAGGCAACCAGGCGGATGCAAGATGCAACAGCATAAGACCGTTGCCCGGGTCAGCGTTTCCCCGACGGCACCCCTGTGGCTGGCCAGTGCCACAGACATTAAGGACGGGACCCGGAGAACAACGACAAGTTCACCGAGGAATTATAGTGCTGACAGCTTTCCACGCTTCCCGTAGGCTCGCGCACTTCAGTACCACGTGGAACGCCAGCGGGCTTAACTGTCGGGTTCGGGATGAGACCGAGTGTTTCCCCGCCGCTTTGGCCGTCAGCGGGATTGCGGAACTCCGTAGCATATTTCATGCTTTCGGGTCTTCGCTGGAACCCACGTTTCGCTGAGATGTGCTCAGGTGATCTTTGCTTGGGCGGGCTTCAAACTTCGGCCCAGGAGTACACTCTCCTTCCCGAAGGTACCGTACATGTTCTCGAAATGAGCTGCCTCGTTGACGCCAACGGTCGTTATGATCGCATCGCAACCCAGGTCGCGAGCTCTCCCTGCGCAGGTGATCAGGAGTTCCTGGAGCTTGGTCCGGTCCGAGACCCACCCCTTGAGCGACGCGCTGCTGGTTCGAGGGGGCCAGTGGGCCAGCCTATAGTATGCGCTCAGGTCGGGAACGAACCCCTCCTCCAGCAGGACAGGAAAGCCGGCCATCTCAGCAAGGGACCACTGCCCCTTGATCCATTCTGCATAGCTCGTTTGGAACCGACCAAAGAGCAAGCGCATGGATCGCAAGGGTTCGAATGAGGCGATAGGGCCTGGCACTACCTTTGAGGCGTCTTTGGAGAAGGAGACGTCCACCGGCAATGTGAATTCGCGTTGACCCGCAATCGGGTTGACCATTCCGCACTTTGCATAGAACCCCACGGCCGCCTCTGCAGGATTGGTAGTGTACAAGTCGCATCCTGACTGAATTGCACGGGATAGACCCGCCATCACTAGTGCCCTGCCCATCCCCTTCCGCTGTGCTCCCCGGGCTACCTGAAGAACGTCAATGTGCGCTACTTTTCCCCAGACTGTATCTGGGCCCATGATAACTTCCATCTCCCCGAGGATCTGGCCGCTCTCCTGAACGACCAATGGCAGGGCTCCCGAGGCCAGGGCCTGCTCCAAGTGAATCCTGCATATCCCGGGGTCTATCCATGGCCCTCCATTGAACCATCGGTCCTTCTGAGTGAGCTCTTCGTAGCTCGCCTGTGGCCCAGGACCCTCGGGGGCCCACCGGAACCACTTGTCCACATCGGAGCAGAATACCTGGGCGATCGCTGTAGCATCGTCCGGAGTTGCCAGGCGAACGGTTACCATTGACTCCCCATCACAGCCTGAAAAATAAAATCTTCTTGATATCAGAATCTGATCAGGGACCAATGTGGATCTGGGTCTGGTTCAGCCGATCTTCTCCTTCGTCAGCCGAGCAACCAGGCGCTCGGAGCCGGTGTAAGGATCGGTCTTGCCGTTGATCACCTCGTCCACAAGGTACTTTGCCCTGGCGTCTTGCTCGACGAGTCGACTCAATCTCTCTTCAACATGCTCCCTGGCAAGTTCCCTTACTTCCTTTGACAGACGTTCGCGGGCCTCCTTCTCGTACAACCGCGATGACTTCATTGCCATCTCATGGCGAGAAATGGCCGTCCAGAGCTCATCGACCCCAGACGAGTCGATTGCCGAGCTCTCGACCACCATGGGCTTCCACCCATCCCTCGGCGCCATGATCGTGACCATCTCCTTGAGATGCCTTGCAGCCTCGTCCGCTCCAGCGAGATCTGCCTTGTTGACCACGAACACGTCGGCGATCTCGAACAGTCCCGCCTTCAGCGATTGGACATCGTCCCCCAGATGCGGCACCAGAACGACGACCCGCGTGGTGGCTATGTCCCGGATGTCGACGTCAGCCTGGCCACTGCCAACCGTCTCGACTATGACAACATCCATGCCAAAGGCCTCCATCAGGCGGATGACGTCACGCGTCCCCTGAGCTACACCGCCGACGTGGCCTCTTGTTGCCATGGAACGAACGAAGGTGTCCGTGTCTCCCTCGGGGCGCTCCAGGCGCACCCTGTCTCCCAGGACGGCGCCGCCACTGAACGGGCTCGAGGGGTCGATGGCGATCACGCCGACCTTCTTCCCCTTGGCTCTCAAATGTTTCAGAAGCTTGTTGATGAGCGAGCTCTTTCCTACCCCCAACGGGCCAGTGAACCCTACGACGATGGACTTGCCGGTCCGGTCGTAGAGCCTGCGCAGGATCTTCCGTGCCTGCGGAGAGCCCATTTCCACTTCGGTGATCAGCTTCGCAAGCGTTCGCCTGTCACCATTCAGGAGGTCCTCGGCTGCCAGCTCCATGCCTATTGCTCCTTGTTGGACTCTTCCACCGCGCTTATGATCGCTTCCAGCGAGCTTCCCGGACCGTATATCGCCTTGACACCCATCTTTCTCAATCGCTTTGCATCTGCGTCAGGGATGATGCCTCCGGCCAGCACACGTATGTCACTCGCCTTTCTTTCCTTCAGGAGGTCCAGAACCTGTGGTATGAGCGTCATGTGAGCCCCAGAGAGAAGCGAAATACCGATTACGTCGGCGTCCTCTTCTATCGCGGCATCAACTATCGCTTCTGGGGATTGCCTGAGCCCCAGGTATATCACTTCCATACCTGCGTCCCTCAGAGCACGAGCCACTACCTTGGCACCCCGGTCATGGCCGTCAAGGCCAGGCTTGGCGATCAGTATCCGTAAAGGGCGCTTCTTACTCGATTTACCCCCGTCCTTCTTCAGCTGCGCCACGACCCAATCGAAATATGCGCAGCTTAAAAGCTGTGCTTCTTATGATATGTTTGTGAAAGACGTTCATGCAATGGCCCCCGCGGTAGCCAGACTCGCCCTGGGAAGGGTTGGAGTGACCGGCGTCAGAAAGCCGCTCACCATAGACCGCCCTGATGGTGTTCACGTCCTGGCAGCGTGCTTCTCGGTCTTCGTTGATATCCCTGAGACAAGGAAGGGCTCGGACCTCTCACGCAACGCTGAGGTGCTCGCAGAGATCGTTGACCAGACCATAGTGCGCCCCTGTGCGTCCCTTGAAGCCGCTTGCGTGGCCATAGCGAAAGAGCTGCTTCACAGACACGGGTATGCAACCGAGGCCGAAGTGATCTCCGAGGCCGAGTATTTCAGACCAATGGGATTGACAGATGAGAAGATCTCCCTCGAGAACTTCCTAATGGTTGCGAGCGCCTGGGCCAGCCGCACCAACGGCGGGATCGTGGTCAAGAAGAGCATCGGAGCCGAGTCCGTCGGCATGACCGCCTGTCCCTGCGCAATGGAAACCTGCAGGGCTGAGCTCGAGAAGGAGTACCCGCTGCTGAAGGACCCGTCGATGCAGACTCTCCCCATAATCACGCACAACCAGAGGAACCGGACCCGGCTCTCGCTGATACTGCCCGAGGAGATAGAGGCAGAGGTTGACACGATACTCGACGTGATATCTGAGGCCCAGAGCTCGCCCACTTATGCTATACTCAAGAGGGGAGATGAAGGGCAGCTCGTCCTCAACGCTCACCGAAAACCTAAGTTCGTGGAGGACGTTCTTCGCTCCACGTTGACCCTGGCCTGCGATCGGTTCTCGAACCTCCCAGATTCAGCGGAGGTGGCCGCCTTCACTGAGAGCGAGGAGTCGATACATAAGTACAATGTTCGGGCCGAGCACCATGTGACCCTGGGCAGCCTTCGCGCAAATCGCCGACCATAGCAATCGCCAGTGCTCCAGAGCCCAGCCCGAGTGCGTTTCTACGTGGGAAGGAAGCGCTTCCTTTCCCGCTCTTCCTTCTCAAACATGTCGTGTATGGGTGCAGTCGCGCTCCATTTCACAAGGTCCTTGATCCCGGACGACATTGGCGTGAAGGATGTATTACCGAAGGTCTCTTCGAACAGGTCCAGGTTCGCGAAATCGTGTCGGTTGTCACCGGGCCTGAACTCTCCCGATATCACGGGCTTGATGTTGGAACCAAGGGCGTCATCAAGGATGCTGACGACGCCCTTCAAGGACGTAGGTTTCCCCGTCCCCACGTTTATCGATCCGCTTCCCTTCGTCAGTGCGGTGACGTTTACCTTGGCGACATCTTCCACATAAATGTAATCCCTGAGCTGGCCACCGTCCTCAAAGAGGAACGGCTGGTGACCGCTCTGGAGCCTGGAGAGGAATATCGCCATTACACCGGTGTAGGGATTGTTGAGACTCTGCCTTGGCCCATAGACGTTGAAGTATCGCAAGGCAACTGTATCTATGCCCAATGCGGAGGAGAATCCCATCGCCAACCTTTCCACCGCGTGTTTCGTGATGGAGTAGGGGTTCAAACTTTGCATCGGCGTGTCTTCCCTGATCCCAAGTGGAGTAGCATTCTTCCCGCACCTGGGACACATCACTTCCCATTCCCCTTTCTTCAGTTGGGACGCTGGGCGTTGCTCCGGGTGGAACGTTTCGTGGTCAGGACATTGATAGACGCCTTCCCCATAGCTGCTCTTGGAGGCGGCCACCACTACCTTGTCGATGTGCCCCCTAATCGAGGGCTCTTTCGTCAGTATCTCGTACAGCATCGCCGTTCCGCCGACGTTCACGTCAGCGTACTTCTTCGCCTCCCAGAAGCTCTGCCCGATACCCACCGAGCCGGCAAGGTGAATGACCGCGCCCACGTTCTTCAGGGCCCTCAGCCAATGCTTCCTGAACCTGATGTCGCCGATGATGTAGGTAGCGTCCGGGTTGAGGTAATCGGGTTTCCTCCCGCGGTGAACCTGCCGTTCAAGGTTGTCGAGCACCACGACCTCGTGCCCCCTCTTCACGAGGAGGTCGACCGTGTGGCTGCCGATGAAACCCATGCCACCAGTGACAAGGACGGTCGTCATCGATACCTCCAATGGGAGGCAATAGGTTGGTTAATAGCTTGCCATCCCGGGGACCCAGACTCGGACACCTCCGGTGTCCCGATTCAGACGATGTCCAACCTGCCTTCCAGAAATCCCCTGGCCATGAGGGCATCGAGGATCTTTGCGACACAATTCCCTGGAGCGAGCTTGTTCGAATCCACTACCAGATCAGGATGAGTGGGGTTCTCGAACGGGTCATCGACTCCGGTAAGGTTCTTCACAGTGCCCTTCTGGTGCCCGCTGTAGATCCCCTTCGGGTCCCGCTTCTGGCAAACCTCGACTGGGCAATCGACCCATACCTCGAAGATCCTGTCTCCTATGACCCTCCTTGCGTTCTCCCTTGACGTCTGGTAGGGTGTGATCAAGGCAACGATGACAGCAACGTTCTGCCTTGAGAGCAGGTGGGATACGTAACTCACCCTGTGTGCGTGTGTCTCGCGATCCTTTCTGGAAAATCCCAATTCCGGGGACAGACCTCTTCGGACCTCGTCACCGTCCAGTATCTCTACCGGCCACCCACTCTCCCGCAACCTGGCCGAGATCAGGTTTGCCAGGGTTGTCTTGCCGGAACCAGGCAACCCTTCCAGCCAAAGTACGAACCCTTCCCTTGCCATCACTAACCCAGCGTGCATGAGTCGTTGCTCCTAAAGTACTTTTCCTGGAAAAGACCGTCAGTCCGAACCGCCAAGCCAGTCGCCAATCACCTTGCCCTGCATGTGGGGCATGGGCTTCCTGCCCATCAGCGCAAGCAGAGTTGGAGCAACGTCGATCAGTTTCTGTTCGGGTCCCTTCCCCTTCCTGCCCATCGAAGGGTTCCTCAGGAGGTAAACTCCCTCCCAGCCGTGAACCGCATCGTCCGGTCCTGTGTCGTTTTCCTCAAGGAATAGGGATTCGTGGCCCATCGTCCCGGCGGCCCTCCAGCTGACGTCTCCGAAGTAAGCCATGAGGTCCGGCGCGTCACCCACGACCTCGCGGTAGATCTCCTGGGGCTTGAGAAGCTTCACACCCAGAAGCTCTCCATTCGGTTTCTTCACCGCGCCGAGGCGCTCTCTCAACTCCTCGGTGAGCTTGTCAACGTCTTGCGGGGAAACGATTCCCAATGGCTCCCTTCCACGGACGTTGAAGTTGATCCGGGAATAATACCCTCCGGTCGCCCAGACCCGGCTTCTTGACCAATCGACCTCTGACTTTTCAAGCGATGCGCCCCGCCGGGGCTTCCCTTTCAACGAAAGGTAGCCGTTTCGCACAAGCCACTCGTTTATCGCAAAGCAACCCTGCATGGCCTGCGTGCCGTGGTCGCTGACGACGAGGACCGCAGTCTTGGGGTCGAGCATCTTCAGGAGCTTCCCGATCTCCTCGTCTATCATCCGGTAGTAGCTGTGGACGGACTGCTCGAACTGGTTCCCCTTGGAATAGCGCGGGTGAGAGGGGTCAAAGAACTTGAGGAAAGCGTGATGTATCCTGTCTGGGCCAATATCGTGGACAGCGAAAAGCTCCCAAGGGCCCCTCTTGTAGATCTCCCTGGCAAGGGTCCAGCGCTGGCGAGACAACTTGACTATACCATCAAGTGTTGTTGCCCGGTCCTCCTGCCTGAAGAGCACGTCAAACATGAGCTTCTCGCCAAGGGCCTTCTCCAGTTCCTTCTGCATTCCTGACGGAAACACCGCGTCTGCGGCCCCGTCAGGTGTGAGGAAGTCACCCGTTGCAATGCCATTGACCGCAGGAGGAGGGTACGCGGGAGGTACACCGACAACCGCAACTCGCTTGCCCTCGGCAGATAGGTGTGACCATATTGGAGGGTGGCGGATGTTCTTGGGCGTGGGAACGTAGATGCCGAAATAGGAGCCCGGTGACCTGTGGTGAATCCCATAGAGTCCTAGGCTACCAGGATCCATGCCGGTGAACATCACGGCCCAAGCTGGAATAGTGATGGGAGGATGGCAGGTCCGAAGGACTCCCCATCGGCCTTCTTCCATGAGGGCACGGGTGTTCGGCATGTCAGGCTTGAAGCGCTCAAAGAGGAGATCTGGAGAAAGGGAATCAAGACCGATCACTACCACACCCGACATGTCCTGGCTTACCTCGAATGCTCAACGCTATCTGAAGTCATCTGGATCAGCGTGGCCCGTTTCGATGCGTTCACAGTGTGCATCAATCGCATCAACCCAACGAACTGATGGACGATCACCCGGCCGATATGGCCTGCCTCGAACACTCTGCTTCGATAGTTCCTTCTCGGCTTGTGGGTAATCGGCACCTCGAAGATGGATAGACCCGCATGACGCCATCTGACCATGAACTCTGTCCAGAAACTGCCATTCATGAAGACGACATCGGGGGCGATCTTCTGGATCGCTCGGGTAGGTCCTAGCTTGAGCGATGTCGTCACGTCTTTCATGTGCAATCCGAAGGCAATCCGGTTCATGATCATGAAGATGATGGAGATGAATGTCCGGATAGGCGGGTCCGCCCGCCGGACACGCCATCCGGTTATGATCTTGTTCGGTCCGCCTCTTGCTTCGAAAAGACGCAAGATGTCCCTTGGATCGTACTGGTCGTCCCCGTCGGTGAATGTGACCCACGGGGTTTCCACCAAGGATATTCCTCTCTTGAGGGAGCCACCAAACCCGAGGGGTATGTCGTTGCGCACGATCTTGAGGGGCAAGATGCTAGACAGCTTCTCGAGCACCGCACGTGTCTCGTCTTCGCTGGCATCGTCGACCACCAGCATCCGGATGTCCAGAGAGTTCTTGCAGGTCTCCCAGCATTCGCGCAGGACCTTCTCAAGGGTGCTGGACTCGTCTCGGGAGGGAATTACGATCGTGATGGCGTCACGGGAACAAGTGCCCGGACTAGCGTCACCAGGTTTCTCTCCCATGTTCGCGCTCTCCCGGGTACATTGGCGAGTCTTGAGTGGGTTATATACTTCCCCCACCATTCTTCATCGATTTTGATGGCGCCTGACCTTTCGTTAACGGTTGTGGCGCCGACCCCCTTCTTCACTGAGGGCGGATGCAGCTACCGCGTCTTGGGCGAGACCCGTGCATTCATCAGAATGGGGGTATCGACAAACATACTCACCTATCCCAGTGGCAGGGACTGGCCTGGCATGCACATTCTGCGCCCCCGCCAATCCAGCAGGAAGATGGGGATTGGGCTGAACCCGATTCGACCGCTGTATGACCTAGAGTTGCTTCGCCTCCTGCTTCGCAATGATCCTAGCAGCAGCTACCTGCATGTACACCTTCACGAAGGTGGTTTGTTGGGAAGATTGGAGAAGGCCCTGAGAGGACACTCCTACTTACTCGACTTAGAGGGATCATTCTTGGAGGAAGCGGCCAGGACATTCCCGTGGATGGCAAAGGGCCTGATCGGGGCTATCGGCAGAAGCCTGGAGGCATCGCTAGAGAGCTCGGCAGGTCAGGTAGTGGTCAGTTCCCAGGGGCTCTTTGACGCGCTCTCAAAGACTGCTCACATAGGACCTGATCGTTTACACCATGTCCCGGACGGTGTCGAGGTCTCAGATTTTACCCCAAGGGATCACGTCTCTTCAGAAGTGAGAGAGCGTTTGCGCAAGAAGTATGGTTTCTCCATGAACAATGTCGTGGCAGTCTACGTGGGGGGGATTTCTCCACAGCAAGGGATCAATGATATCCTGGAAACCGCTCCCGAGATGCTCAAAGCTGTTCCAGAGCTACGGTTCCTGATATACGGAACTGCGAGCCAGCTGAACTCTCTCCAGACATACCAAGAGAGGGCCAAGGAACTTGGACTGCAGAAGATCGTGCTCTTTCCTGGTCCGATACCGTACGAGGAGGTACCCCTTGCCCTTGCAGCTTGTGACATCGGGTTGACGTGGAAGTACTCGGTCTTGGAAGGAAGTGGGAAGATCCCACTCTACATGGCGGCTGGGATTCCCACAGTAGCGCTGGAGACCCCTGCGCATCGGTACTATCTTGGCTCGGACGATTCGAGAGGGGGGATAGTGACTAAGGACAAGGATGGGGCGGCAAAGGCTACTATTGATCTTGCGCTCGATGGCTCGAGACGAACCTCCATGGGCCGGAAAGCGAGGGAAGTGGCCGAACGAGATCTTTCTTGGGACAATGTTGCGAAGAGACTCATCGACTTGCACAAGCTGGCCTGAGGATTGGGCTCGTGACGTCTCACGGCGACTTGCGATATTTCTTTGCCAGTTCCTCTAGCTTGGGCAGTGCATCTGCCACGTTATTGCTTCTGAGCAGTTTCCTGTTCTCCCACACAACTTCAGGAGGAAGGTCCCACCAGGCTATTCTCTGAAGCCTTGTTGCTAGTTCCTTGTCAATCCTGGGCCGGAGGAGTTTCGCCGGAACACCTCCATAGAGACAGTAGGGAGGTATCTCCCCGCTCACGAGGCTCTTCGTTCCAATGACAGTGCCATCGTGAATCACAGTGTTCCCCATTATGGTCACATCCTCCGCGATTCCCACGTCGTTTCCAATGACGATGGGCCCGAGGTTGGTGATCTCTTCCTCGGGTACGTCCTTGCCAAATGCGATGTAGAAATTTGCCTGGCTGACGGCATCCATGTCATGGCCAAAAGTGTCCAGGATCTTCAGGTTCTTCCCGATCTCGACGTATTTCCCAATTGTGATGTTCGTCTTCTTGTTGGCATTGCTCACGTCAATAACACTGGCCGCACGACTGCCGAATCCAACACTGACCATCCCCAGCTCAGCAGGAAATCGGGAAAAGTAAACCGAGTCCGTCTCAAGGGCCGATTTCCACTCCCTGAACTTGAGCGGCCCCAGGAACAGCGGGTCAATGAAATGATTGTAGATATTCTTGAGATAGGGCCTGCGGACAAACTCGCCTACTCTATGCATAATCTACACGAGCAGGCCACTCCGGGGACAAGACCTTGACGGTGGTCCCATAAGTAGCCATCTCTCCCCCTCTGCAAGGACACTTCCTAACGGAAAGACTCACGGCGTGGGTAAAGAACCATTCATGGTATTAAGACTACTGGGCTCCTCACCTGAGGCAAGCGGTCGGTCAGGGATGGTTGCCAAACTCTTTAGCCAGAGGCGCCATTGGCCAATGTGACGAGTGGGGGTATCCCTTGGAGACCCTGAGGGTTGATACCAGCAAGTCAGGCAAGAACCCAGCATGAACGTAGGGTGGTCATGACCAGTGAGAACCTCATCATCATTGTTGCGGACACGATGCGGCACCTGGACATACTGGCAGGAGACAGACCCGCCGAACTTCAGCGGGTGATGCCAACATTGTCACGAATGGTTCGAGACGGGGTATCGTTGCAGGACATGTGGGCGTCGTCCTCTTGGACCGCCCCATCGTTCCTGAGCCTTCTTTCCGGCTTCAGGCCCTGGAGGCTGCACACCGAACTGGCCAACTCGAAGGATGTTGCCCAGGAGCTCTCGGTGCTCCCGCGGGCATGGCGGGATCTGGGGGGAGAAAGCCTCTGCTTGTCGGCCAACATATTGATCTCCCCGACGGGTGGTATGATCAACGGTTTTGATGCCTTCAATCCGGGTCTCCTCGACCTTCCCATGCGGACTTTTCGCGTAGGTTCTGCCTTCCTTGACTCACTGCGTTTCCCGTCAGGCTCGACCCGAGTCAAGTCACGTTCTGCATCCGGAGTTTCTGCACCGGTCCACGGGGAGACCGCGTTCTTGGAGAGCGTGGCACAGGTGTACCATCGGGCCGGTTCGGGATTCACTAAAGGGGACAGGCTTCGCAGCTCGCTATCCCACTTTCTGCGAAGGCGAGAACAGGAACGCCCCCTCTTCCTGCTGGTCGACCTAATGGAGGCGCACGAACCTTATCTCGAAGATCTCAACCAACGTCCAATAGGCATGACCGGACTGTCTCGCGCCACCTGCAACCTGTGCTATTACCACAGGAGCCATAGTATCAAGAACTCGGACCCGCCGACATTCTCGGACGGCTATCAACATGCCTTGAGGCATCTTGATTCCGAGGTCTCCCAGATGCTCACGATCCTGTCAGATTCGGGTATCCTTTCAAACTCCACGGTGATACTAACCAGCGATCACGGCCAATCGCTGGGGGAACACGGCCTGTTTGGGCATGCTGCGCACCTCTACGACGAACTGGTGCGCGTCCCCTGTGTGATATGGAAGGGAAAGGATGCTTCGCCTCTGCGGCACGCCAGCGCAATCCAGATACCACGGTTCGACCATACCCATCTGCACAGGGCCCTTTGTGATCTTATGCGGAAGGATTCAGACCACGACGTAATCAACAGCCTCTCTGAGGCGATAAGCAAGGAGCCACTGACCGGTGCATTCTATAACGGATGGAGACCACTCAGAAAGGGAAGCGCGCCATTCGGGCCCCCACGCTCTGTGATCAGACTCGCTGAGGGGTCTGAATCCGTATTCCTAGAGCTTGAACATCACGGCGTCGTGCCGGTCGAGGGGAGAGTGGACAACCCCGCCCAAGGTAAGCTCTACAAGCTTGCCGAGGAGTTTCTCGTGAAGGACTCGTTGGCCTTGAGAAAGTCAGGCAATATCCCGATTGACGCGGGAGTCGATGATCGGCTGAAAAGCTGGGGATATGCATGAGCTTGTTCTCATGGCAGATCGTTCCGTTGAAACCAACCAGTCATTCAGGATGTGATGAGGCATGACAGACTCATCCGAAGCAGACCCTGCGGTTGATTCAAAGGGTCCCGATGAACTTCGGAAATCTGCGCACCGCACAAGAACCTCAGGCAGTATGCTGACCCGGGTGAGGCATTTCCTTTCCAGGAAACTGCCCTTCTCTGCACGGCTTGGGTTGCTTCTGTTGGTAGGGGGACTAGTCCAGGCGTACGTGGCCCTTACCGAGGCCATTGGCCGTGATGAGGGGAACTATCTTTCCGCGGCCGCCGCAATAGCAAGGGGGCAGACTCCCATGGTCAACTTCCCGGGGAGGGACCCAGGCATAATGTACTACCTCGCGATCGGTGTGAAGCTCTTTGGTCCCAACATCGCTGTTGCCCATATCCAGATGGTCATCCTGGCCGTCGGAACCGCGCTACTGCTCGCTCTCTTGGCACGCCGGTTGTATCCCAGCGAAGGGGAAAGGATAGCGCTGCTGGTCGCTGGCCTCTTCCTTTTCGTGCCGTACGACGTTTTTTTTGGAACGACTGTTTGCCTGGAAGCCCTGGCCACGTTCCTTGTGACATGCGCGGCGTATCTCATCATTCGTGACTACTCCCAGCGCAAGTGGCCTCACCTCGTTGGGGCAGGAGTGCTCATGGCACTGGCAGCGCTTACCCGCCAATCTGCAGCCATCGTAGCCCTGCCTTTCATATTATACCTGATCTGGACCGCCCCGCAATGGCGGGCTCGCGTCCGGGAATCTCTGACATTTCTGCTTCCGGCCATAGCGGTTGGTGGATCTTACGTTCTCTACCTCATAGAGCGCACGAATCTGGTCTGGGTCCTGCAAGAGCTGTGGATCCCTCCAGTGGCCGGCATAAAGCCAGTTCCTCTCCCTGCGAGACTGAGCCTCATCCCTTACACGTGGATGATCGGAGCCGCAATCCTCCTCGTTCCCATCATCATAGGCGCGGTGGTAATGCTGGAGAGGAAGTTCAGACCAGTCATCAAGGCGGTCATCGTCGGAGCTCTCACCCTACTGGTGGGTGTGGCCCTGCTGGCTTACCCCTCAATCGCCAGCAACGCCGTGGGCGAGTTTGGCGCAATCGGCCCCAATAGCTCGCTCTTCTCCGGGGAAATTGAGCTTGCATTCATTCTGATAGCACTATGGATTGTTTCCTTGGCAGTGGCCGTGAAGTGGAGATCGCAGCGTTTTCCCATTTCACTTCCTGTCGTGGGATGCCTTGCAGGATGGGCTCTGCTATTCGTTCTCTCAGAGTTCTATATTAGGGATATCGTTGTATCCCCTTACCTCTACGATGCGATCGCCCCCACAATCATTCTCATCTCAGCTTGGCTGGTTTCCCTCTTCCCATCTGACGCGACGGCCGGAGATGCTCAATCACCCACAGAAGATCCGTCGGCCCAGATGGCTCCTCCGGTCGCTGGAGGCAGACCTGCCCGCGAAAGAAAGGGCGCGGTGTTCCTCGCAGTGCTGCTTGGTACCCTCATAGTTCTCTCTTCAGCCTTGGGCACGATACTGGTGCTTGGCCCTACGAACCCCATCAATGTGCCGGCGTACTACGGTCAGCAGGTCTCCAATTTCAGAAGCTACAGCTACGCTGATCTCCAGGCCGCGACATCCTGGATTCGATCACACGTCCCGGCGAATGCGACCATCTTCAGTGTTGATGACCTGTTCATTACTGATGCGGGACTACTCAGCACGCCTAATCTGAACATTGCGTCCTCCCCATACTTCCGGTATCCTTTTCCAAGTAATCAGAGTCCCTATCCTCCTGATACCTTTGGTCTGATGCCCTCAGCGCAACAGCTCGTGAATCTGTGGAACCAGACTCATCTCACTTGGGTCGTTGAGGCATACCGAACCCAACTGATGATGTATTACCAGCCATTGATCGGGTGGTACTTCCGGACCTACTTCCACCCCGTCCAATACTTTGGGAATGCTGCGCAAGGGAGCCTTGTCACCATTTTGGAAGCAGGCATCATCCCGGTAATCCAGCCGGTCACATGGATTGCCAATTGGACGGCCGTGCCGTCAGCTGACACAGTCGCTTACGAACCCTCATATCAGACGTTCATCGCTGGGGGCGCCGGGTCAGGGAACCTATGGCGAGTCTATCCGAATGATTCTGCGTCCGTTCAGCAGCTGCCGGGAGTCAAGGGCATCGAGCAAATCGCTTCCGGGGACGGATGGATATGGGTGGAGACGGCAAGCCCAGGGCAGATAGGCTTGCTGCCCATGGTTGGGAGTGGTTTCAGATTATTCAGTACCGGCCTTACGGAGGCGGTCAACCTTACCGTCAATCCTACTGAGGGGACAGTCTACGTGCTGTCACCGCCTCAAGATACCGTTGCGGCCTTCGACACAAATGGAAACCTTTCTTGGTCACAGCAGCTAAACTGCACCCCGTCGCAGGTCGCCTACATTCCGTTTAACCCCCGCCTTCTAATCGCGTGTCAGAATGACTCCTTTGCCACAGTACTCAATCCTGAGAGCGGCTTGCGCATCGCAACCCCAGAGCTGGAGCCGGGACTTGTCGACCTCATTACCGAATCCAATGCGGTCGTCGGATTGAACATCTCGGGAGGGCTGAGCCGCTGGGACTCCGATTCGTGGAATTTGACCGGGCAAAACCCCAGTGCCGGTGCAGTTCTTCCGGCCGCGGGGATCAACGGAGGCGGGGACATAGTGGCACTGACGCCCAGGGGAAGATACTATGCCTTCGCCGCCTTCGATTCTATCAACCTTGCTCAAGTGGGCAATTTCACCACACCTTTGGTGCCGAATGCGATCGCATCGGACCAGGGGGGCTTCGAACTGTTTGAGGCGGCGACAAAAATGAACAAGATCTCGCTCTTTCAGCTTCCTTTACCGACAAGCCTGGTCGTGCAGACCCCAGCGATTGCTACCGTCCAGTTGCAAGGTCTGTCAATTGTCGGGTACAACATGTCCGTCTGGCCCGGAGTGTACCACTTCTGGTCCTACGCCTCGGGGTACATTTCTGGGCAACAGCTCACTGCGATCCTACCAGCCCAGACTTCTGCGACAGTCAGTGTTGGTCTCGGACCGAACATATCGGCGCTAGGAGGGCAGCAATTCTGGTTCACAATCGAGGTTGTCGTGCTGGCCATCCTGGCATTCATCGTGCTGGTTTGTCTTGTGTTACCCGCGCCTCCAATGAGCGGGAGCTTGGTCGGTCCTAACCCGACGCGAGCCCAAATGCCCGATGGGGAAGGCCAGGCCAGCCAGGAACCACCATCTCAGGATGATCCCTCTCCCCCATCATGATCACCCGGGCTTCGGTAACCAATACCACATTTGCCATGCGCCACTGGTCCCGTGATACACAGTTTAAAGAGCAGCAGTTGTTTCTCGTCTAGAGATAGGATATGCAAGCAGCTCCTAATCCACCACCGATGGGTCCCCGACCGTACGACGTATTCGTCTCCGGAAGAGGGGTAGCGAATGGACAGGCCAAGGTCCCTAACGCCGGGGGGAGGTTCGGACCGGACACTCCAGGAACACAAACTTCGGGTATACAGGAAGCTCTCGACTTCCTCCTGAGCGCAGTCAAGAAGCCAGGGGTCAAGATCCCTGAGGGAGGAAGGGTCCTTGTCACGGGCAATGCGACCATAAATGCCACAGTGAAGATCCCTGTCTGGCCTGGGTTGCTCTTCGAGGCAGAGCACATAACAGTCGAAATGCCCTCAGGGGACGGTTTTCTCATCGGTTACGATTATGTGGAGGCCGGGCGCATCAACGTTGGTGCGATGCACCTGAACATCGGAATACTCGATGGACCACACCAGGGCAATAGAACACCCGGCCAACTGCCCGCGTACAACCCTGACGGGGTGACCGGGCTTCACATACGGCAGCTTGACGCGGGGAGAGTCGATATAGGGAGTCTGCGGTTCTTCACGCGCTACGGGATCTTCCTGGATGGTTACGATGCGACTGATCCCCACTCAGCTTGCATCGACAGTCTCTACCTTGTGAATTCGATAACTTCGAATGGTGTTGGGCTACGTACGAAGAGCAACAGCAGCCCTCAGGGCAGTTTCACAGGCGGGAACAAGATGATCCTGGGCCATTTCCTGGGGAATTACTTCGGGATACTGATAGATGCGGATATTGACGCCAAGGGCGTTATTACCACTACAACGCCGACGACCATACACAACCACATATTTGCGACCGTTGAGGATTCCATATCTACCAGGGCGAACCCTCCTCCCGAGGAGGCTTGTGACGTCTACATCAACGGGACTGCGAACCTCTTCTTCCTAAACGCGAAGATCACGCGACTAAGGGGAGACAAGAACTACCTCATAGTGCCTGCGGCCCTGGCATTACACCGTTACAATCCCTCCGACAACAATGTCGTTCATGCTATTTCTCTGCTGCCAGCCGGCTTCACCCAGCTGCCCGCAAATCCGCCTGTCCCCGGAACCGTCTACCGAAACCTGAGCGGACATGCCCTAGAGATATACCTACCAGTGACCTTCCGGGGCCCGGGTCAATTCCAGTCTTCGCTTGGGGCTGCCCAGGACAAGATGGTCCCGCTTCCGCCGAACATACTCCCGCCAGGGACTCCCCCGGGCTCCACGTTGACCTTCTTCCTGAGAGTACCATCGGGATGGTTCTACTCATTCTCCGCCAATCAGGTTGAGTTCGGAACCGCACAGGTTGTTGCGAGTCCGGAGTAGGACAGTTCCTCAGACTCTCCTGGCAACCATCACTGTTCGCTCTCGGCTTGTTGACCGTCAGGTGGAGCAGACCTTCGTCTCAACTCTAGAGACTGGAGTTGCGGCGCCAATGCTGCCAGAATGATCAGGAACGCGGCCCCAGTGGACGAACCCAGTGCAAAACTGTTCTGAAGGGCCTGGACAGACGAAACGGACGGTCCCATGGGAGGGTTCCATGTGCCTTGACCAGAGACGCATGTGACAGTCTCATACTGTGTCGATCCTGGGGCATAAGAGGAGACCCAGAAGAGTCCGGGGTAGACTGAAAGCGGGACCCCTTCCGGGACTGGATTCCCGTACAGCTCCACTTTCCCGTTGGTCGGGAAGTCCACGGTCCAGCTGACCATCTGGTTCATCTTCCACACATCCAGAGGTTGGGCACACGGTCCATCTTCATAGATGTCATCCCCTGAAGATGAGAAGGTCAAGGCGGTAGGACATCCGCCAGTGAGCAGCATCCCTTCGGGCAGTGCGGAAGACATGTTGTAGAACTGGACCGAGCTAGACAGCTGGTTTGCCACAGCTATGGTGTTTCCGCTCACCGCAATCCCGAGCGCGCCATACTGGGCCTGCAACGTATACACGATCTGGCCCGTCGTGGGGTTGACCATCAGGAGATTGCCGGGGGACCAGCTCGCGACCAGGTAGTAGCTTGGAGTGACGACCAAGTTGTCTGGTTCTATCCCCAGTGGGAACGTTGCAATGAGCACACCAGAGGTCTCGTTGTATTCCTCGATGTTGGAACCCCAGGCCGATGCCTCAAGGAGCATTCCCGACGAAGGGTCATAGGCGATGGCCGAAGGATCGAATTCCACCTTGTAATCAGTCACGAATGCCCCCGTTGTGCTGTTCAACACGGTCACGTTGCTGAACACCTGACTGGCAGCCATGGCGAGGTGGTGCCGATCATCAAACGTAATGGAGGTGGGTATGTAGCCTACTGCCGACTCACCCTCCATCGACGGAGCCTTGCCAGGGTAAATGCTGTACCGCGCCACCTCGGACCCCGCAAAGCCGACCCATAGCGTGTTCGTGCCGCTATCGAAAGCCAGGACCCGGACTCCAGGGCAGTTCGGCACATTGAAGCTCCATTCGCTACCGTTGGCAGATATGCCGCTCACAATTGAGGAGTTCAGGGAACCGGTGAAGACAGTTCCGTTCTGTGTATCCATCGCGATTGAGATGGGTTGCGGCCCAACCGGATACTGGCCTGTAAGCGCGGCGGCGTTTACCTGGGGCTGGCCCCTTGCCCAGACGCTGACGAAGTTCCATGAGTAGCCGTTTCCGAAGGTAGCGACCATGTGATAGTTGTCATCGATGTATTGCCCTATGAGCGGGTGTCGCTCCTCCAGTATTGTCCCGCTGAACCCCACTACGACCAGTGGCACCCATGTCTTGTTCCACGTGGCAAGCAACTCGTCAACGCTGGGGGCAAGGTTGAACGGATCGTAGGGATATGCGGTTTGATTGTTCGGATAGGCGTTGAAGTTTATGTCCACCAGGACTATGGACAGGTTCATCAAATTACTACGGTGAGCCTCAGCAAGGAAGATATCGTCAGCGGAGAACAGGGTGGCGTTCGGAGGAGAGTGGGCATCCAGATAGTTCGCGACATCCTGGACAGTGGTAGGCGAGTACGTCCTCTGGACCACGTTGTACTGAGACAGGTCATAGGTCAGGGGCTGATTGTATGAGTTTGACGGGCCCAACACGCCCACAGCCGAGAACAGCGCGGCGCCAACGAGGACCGTAGTGACGAACAGGCCAGTGACCGCAGGGACCCAACCCTTGCTCTTCCGAGTCTTGGTCATTTCAGGCTCCGCATCCGCGGGAACTGAGTTCAAGGCGACCCGCGTCCACGCTCTATCGGCCCACCAAAGACCTGCAAGCAGGCTCAGAGGCACGCTCAAGTCCGAAAAGTAGTTGGTGAAGAACTCAGGATAGACAAGCGTGTAGAACGCGAGGTAGAAAAGTATCCAGCCCCCGAGGTAAGTCATTGATGTGTAGGGAAGACGGGGGCCGGGTCTCTCCGAAAGGTTCAGGTCCATGGCCGTGAGCAGCCATATCATTGCCACTATGATCAAGATCGCAGTGGTGGGCACGAAGGAGAATTCCCCCTGCCCCCAACTGTAGTTGGGAGGTCCGGTGAAGAGGACGAAGGACAGGAGAGCTGCGCTCAAGAAGAGAGAGATGTACGCAAGGTCCAGTCTTCCCCGTGCGGCAAAGTTCCCGGCAACTACCGCGACAGCAGGAATGACCAGGAATGGCTCGTAAACCCAGACGTAATAGAGGACTCCCAAGTGATAGTTGAAGGCCACGGGATTGCTGGCATAGGCCCCGCCCAAGCCATACTCAGCCCACATCCATGGAAGGGATGTCACGGAGACAAAGTAGCCAAGGACCAACCCTACCGGGATGGCAAAACCAAGGATTAGGAATCCGATGGCTTTGAAACGCTCCGCGAGCGAGCGTGGATTGAGCCGCACGATAAGGACGGCCAGTATCAAGGGAACCAGCAGGACCGAGTCCCGGCGCGTGAGTTCGGCGACTCCCAAAAGCAATCCTAATGCAGCTGGGACCCAGCGCGAATCTGGCGGTGAACGACGCAGCAGCAGATATGCTATCCAAATGAGAGGGAGCGCCGCGAGAGGTTCGAGGAGAACCGTGGTGAACGAGTAGACATCAAAGGGGTTGAAGAGGAATATCCCGGCTGCTGCAAGTCCAGCATTCTTTCCTCCGAGCTCTCTACCCAGAAGATATACCCCTACCGCGGTAAGCATGTCCACCAGAATGATCTGCAGACGCGCGACGAAGAGACTTGGCCCGAACAAGCTCACACCCGCCGACAAGTAGTATATCATCACTGGCTCTCTGGCAGCAAAGGTGTGGAATGGAACACCACCACTCACGACGGTGTTTGCGGCGTCCAGGTAGCTGCCCTCGTCTATTGCATACCACTGTACGGACGCGACGGCAACGTAGAGGACCGCTGCAACGACCAGAAGGATTATGAAAGGGAGATGTTCCCGGAGCTGCACAAGAACATCCCGTGCCTTTGAACGCACCTTGGTCATTCTCGATAAACTAGGTGTCCATCTTCTTAAGGTGTTTGGTGAATAGCGAAGTTGTGGAACTGACTAGCCACCATGTAATGGCGAATGCCAAAGTTCTATCCATGATTGAGCGCAACTAGTTAGCCGGCGGTGGGTGGGGGACGCAAATGAGTCATGATCTCGCTATCAGATCCGTTCTTCGACGAACCTGCCGGATCGGAAGATAAGCACCATGGCACCAGCGAACGCGAGTATGGATAGGGCGATGATCTCGACTGCGAAGTCCAGCTGCAGGTTCTGTATCCCGGACAGCGAAGGTCCCATCGTAACTGTCAGAGCGAGCGAGACTTCCCCAGGTTCGACAGCAAGTACCGAATAGCCCGGAAGATAGCCGGTCAGGTTCGCCTCTACTGTGATTATCTGAGGCCACAGGTGAAGCGTGACTGGCAATTCATACCAGACCTGAGGAGAGGTGCTCAGGCTTGCAAATTGCCCACTCGCTCCCGTCAGCGTGACGAGCGCAGGAGCCGGGACCTGCCAAATGTTGGTCACATTTCCGCAGTCCTCGGTTGTGGCAGCAACCCCAGAACTCTCGTCCCACAGAAGCGAGTTGGGGCATGATACACTTCTGAAGACGCCCAGGACGGCGAGCGTGCTCGCATCCAACACAGTGATAGTATCTTCGACGGCCGAGCTTACCGCGATGGCGTTGATGGAGGGCAGAGTGACCAGTTTCCAAACGCCGCCGCCTGTGAGCGTTGATGAGAAGACCTGCATGGAGCCATTTGGCTCTATGCCGAGATGGTAGACCCAGCCGTTGAACCATGCCGCATCAATTCCGCTGTCGACGTAAGAGATGGAGATGGGAGGGAAAGACAAGGAAGCATTTTCAATGACTGTGCCATTGATCTCGTCAAGCGTCATTATGGAATCCGTGCCTGCCGAAGCGACATAGAGCTCCCGGGAGTTCTCGTTGACCGCCAAGCTGGTAAGGAGTTCGCCAACAGGCACTGTCCAGGCGACATGCCACCAGGTATGGTTTGAATCAAGGGCCAGTGCGGTCACGGTCGCAGAAGTGAACGTGGAAACAAAGACCATGCCTGTTGCCGGGTCCCCAACGAAGGTCGACGGAGCATTTCCAACGTTCACGACCTCGCCTCCTGTACCATTGGGACTCATGATCTCGATTTGAGGAGTGGTCGAACTCCCAACCCACAGATCACCAAAGAAGCTACCCAGACCTAGCGCGCCCTGGAATGCGATGCCTAGTTGCCCCTCAACCCCGCCTGAAGTGACAAAGGAAAGGTATGGCGAATCCATTGATGCGGAGTAAATCGTGCCGTTGGCCTCAGCGAGCGCACGCGATTCAGAACTGGAAGTAACAGAAGCCTTCTGTGCGAGGGTGGGCACAGGTGGAGCGCCCCTCTCCAGAATCAGCACTTCATCGTACGAAAGAGGGTCACCGAAGCTCGCCACAGGATGGAAATACGTGGAAAAGTACCATGTCAGGAGTGGGGAATAGGATAGCGCTTCTGTCGTGAGATAACCCTGCACGACCCACCCCAGGCGCGTGTCATTCCAGTACGACAACAGGGAATCGATTGACGGTGCCATCTCATTGGGCGCTCCTGCATAGAGCGGGACGTTGTTGGGAGTATGCGCCCATAGCATGCTGACGTAAGGGTCTATGAAGGCCGATATCTCAGGCGAATTTCCGATGCCAGCGGCGGTGAGGAACAGTGCGTCGAAGCTGAACACTGTGTCATTGGCACCCACGAGGGATTTCAGCTTAGATGCCACGGCATTGATCTGTGATGGGGGGTAGACGTAGACCGAATGAGCCGCAAGTTTGGTTGCCCCGGGAACATTCTCTGGATTTGTTGGTCCATACACATACAACGCTGTCATCGCTGAAGAGAGGACCAGCGCGAATACCACCAGGGTCGGGAGCGCGTACTGGCTCCAGAAGGCTGACCTACGAGGCTTCTCGTGCGAGCCTGGCTCAGGGGCCGCCTCAGCTTTGGGCAACAGCGTCGAGAACCAGTAGCCGAACAGCAGGGAAAGTGGAGCGGCGGCATCGGCCCCGTACGCTACGAAGTCCTGAGGTCTGGGAAGGAAATCCATGAACACGAAGACTATCCCCCACCCTGCTACTAGGACCATGACCTCGCTGGATGCTGATATCGACCCGGGCGTTCGGGTCAGCTCCATGCCGAGAAGAACAAACCATATGGCTGCAGAAACCACAAGGAGTATCGGCAGATTCGGGATTATGATCTCGCCGATACCCCATGACGCGAGGTATGTATAGGCGGCAAGGAGCGAGAAGATCACCGAAGTGAAGAGTATCGCGGCGAGCCACGCCACCTGCTCCCTACCCATCGACCGCAGGTGGCGGACCAGCAGCGCCATTGGGACCATGAAGAGCGGTACTGCGACCAGCAGCAAGTAACCGAAGATCTCCAGTCGGATCGGCAAGGGAACAGCGTATTGGCCGTATGGCACGTCAGCTGCTCTCACCAAGGACGTAACGGTCCATGATACGGACGTTCTGGCCGCCACGTAAGCGAAGAACCCGAGGAACAGTGCTATTCCGGGCACGAAGCACTTCAAATTCGTGAGCACCCGGGAGCGCCAGCTGCTCTCAGTGTACAACATCCATATGAGCCATACGAACCCGATGACAACGGCACTCCTCCTGCTCAATATCGCACACGCCAGCAGAAGCCCGGCGACCGGATAGTTCCAGGCTGACGGATGCCAGCGCACTCTCAGCAAGAAGTAGAGGCTGGTGACAACAAAAAAGGCGGCCAATGGTTCTTGATGGATCGTGACATCAACGCTCGTCACGTACGGAGACATCAGGTATATCGCTGCGGTGGCGAGACCCGCCACATCTCCGTTTACTTTGACGAAGCGACGGGCGAGCAGTGCCAAAACGATTGCTGTACCCAGGTTGAAGAGTATTATCACCGATCGGCCCACGATGAGATTGCCGCCGAACACGTAGACCGCTGGAGCAAGCGCGAACAGAAGGAGCGGGTTCACCCGGCTGGAGAAGGTGACGAGCGGGAAGCCGCCGTGGGCAATGGCCAGCGCACCGGCCATGTACGATCCCTCGTCCCAATCTGCCCACTGGTTGAGCATCAGCAGTATCTGGAGTATCAATCCGATGACCAGAACGATTGTCAGGAGCAGGGCAAATCGTGCCTGAGAAGGGGTAAGGGACAGCTTCCGTCTCAACCCGGACAGCACGCGGTTCACGTAGTCTTCCAATGTGCCGGGATAGATTAGGTTTCGTGCCGCAGCTAGGCGTTAGACTTGCGCCAGAGGCCAGTCCAACCGTGTGGGTATTGGTGGCCAATCAGAAGGTCCCTTCGCACTCAAACATATCCCCAAGCCCGCAGCCGGTCAACGACGTTCTGCGGGGGAGCCGCTGGCTGGGAGGCACACAGCATATCGATCGCCGCGCTGGCCTCCTTTGCAAGTACCTGCTGGGTACTGTCTGAGCCTTCCCAGGAATTCGTTCTTTCCAGAGGATCGTTGTCCGTGTCGAAGGCCGTGAACGAGCCCTTGGATTCGGATCGTACTACCACTTTCCACTTGTCCGCATAGGCGGCGACCGAGACCGAGCGGGGGGGGTCTATCCTGTCCACTCCTACGAAGATGAAATCGCCCAGGTGTCCGTGACCGTTGGAGTATGTTAGGGCCGGTTTCGGGCGAGGGCCATTCTCAAGGCTGCGAAGTGTGTAACCGGAGAGGTTGTTCCCGCCCCCAATACCAACCGTTTCGAGGATGGTCGGCAAAACGTCGACCAGGCTTGCCCATGTCTTCGAGATCCTGCCTCCACCTTCCCCGTATGGATACCTTACCCACAGCGGGACCCGCAACACCGGCTCCATGATCCCGGAGGAGTGGAAGAAATGGCCGTGCTCCCCGAACGACTGGCCGTGGTCTGCGGTGATGAATGTCAATGTATTTTCCCATCGGCCCGTCGCCTTCATCAGGTCAACAACCCGGTTGATCCGCCTGTCAATGATGGATATGCACTGCCTGTAGAGGGCATGGAGAAGTTCCATGTCTTCCTTTCTATGCTTGCTCTCGATCGGGGGGCCATCCTGCCTTATCCTCGCGTACTTGAACCACCCGAGAAGGCCATGAACAACCTCTGCATTCGAGAAATACGGCTCGTGAGCGTCAAGAAGGTTGATGAAGCATAGTGATGGTTTGTCGGGTTTCTGTGCTTTAAACCATGTCTCCAGTGTCGGTTCGACCCACCACGACGTGTCGGCCAGCGACGGGGCCCCGTTGAGTTTCTCGAGGAAATGCTGTGGCACATCCAAAATGAAAGGATACTTCAGGACCAGCGGAGAGTGACGCCTGGCCCATTTCTTCAGGATAGGAAACCTCTGGCTCTCTCCCCTGTTCCTGAGCAACCTCAGCATCTCCGCCATTCCCGGGAAGGTCTGCTTCCCGAACCACTTGGGCTCCAGACGCAAATATGGATCCCACCAGTCTCCCCAGTAGATCTTGTCGAACTCTCGGGGGAGCCCAAACTCCTGGCTTATCAGGAAATTGGAGGAGACGGAGGCTGAGACGTAACCCAGCTTCTTGAGATAGCCCGCTATGGTAGGTATGTTGGGGGAGAGCTTGAGCGAGCTCATTGTGTTCACCCCGTGCTCCCAGGGATAGAGACCAGTGAACAGGCTTGCATGGGACGGGAGCGTCCATGATGCGGGACTCACGGCCCGAGGAAACCGGACTGATTGCTTCGCCAGTTCCGCAAGGTGCGGGAGATAGTGGGCTGCCGGGTCGGGCACGAAATCGGAGGCCCGGACGCAGTCCATAACGATGATCAGTATGTTCGGGTGTCCGGGGTTGGAGGACATTATCGGCTTGCCAAGGCGTACTGAAACAAATAGGCATCGCCAGACTGGTACTTCAACTCAAACTGCTCGGAGTTCGCGAGAAGGGGGCTGGGAAGGAAGGGAGGGAACAATGATGTGGATGCGCCAGTCACCAGGATATACGTGACCTGGAGAATCGAAAGCTCGGAAGGGAATTGTGAGGTCAGGCTGCCGTTTACAAGCTGCCCAACCACAGCCAGGTACGTCGAGTTCGACGATGGGCCAGAAAAGGGAATGGTTATGTTCCCGTTCTTGAAGCCAGCAGAGAATCCCATTCCGCCGCCGATGCCAACAAGTGGGAACATGAGTGGGTCACTGCAGAAAGCTGGCAGGAACTCTCCAGCACTCCCGGGCGCAACAAGGACCGGTCCAGCACTGAGCGTTGAGAGATACTCCATCGCATTGATGTCGTCCTGGGTCACGTTGCTAACCTCGGAAAGTTCTGAATCCAGGTGGGTAGTCAGATCCGATGTAGTAACCACAACTGGGTATACGAATGAGGCGAGAACAAGGACCAAGGCGGCCGATACTGTTACCGTGTTCCTCGGCAGCACTCCCAGGATGCTCCCATCGTTCCAAACACCACCAGGACTGCTTGTCTTGCGAACACTGCCAGCCACTTTCTCCAGCTTGACGCCATCAAGGATCCACCTCGAGATGTAGGCCACGGGCAGTGCAACGAGCAAGCTTTCAACCATTACGAAGAAGATGGCGAGCTCTGAGGCGTTTGTCAACGAGAATAGGACGTTGTTCGTTCCAGAAAGGGCCATTACCACCAGGAGCAATCCGGCCCCGGTGAGGGAAGGGAGCAGGATTGCGAGCGACATCCCCATCTCATCGTCTTTGAGCATCCTGGATCCGAATAGAAGCAGGCCCACACCAGCGAGGAGCAGCACCAGGAACTCGTAGTGCAGGCTGGTAAACGGAGAGACCCAGCTGGTGTTGAAAAGAAAGGGATCGAGCATGGTTGGAAGGTCTCCAGCTACCAAGACGGTGCCGTGGCCCGCTGCGCTTCCACCGGAAAGAGCGTCATGATGGGTGGCGATAAGCCAGAGCGATGGGATCACGCCTATGAGAGCTATGACTGGGACTGCGAGGCATCGGCAGAGCCGCCGCAGGCCGTGAGACAGTTGTCTAGGCCTCAGGACCATCAGAAGCACCGAGCCAACGACAAGACCCGTGGCAATGGCCTCCAACGGGAGCGGCGAATAGCTCATACATAGGACAGATAGCAGAGCAACCACAGGCAACGGGGAACCTTTTGCACCAGGGTTCTTGCCCATGAAGAGGTACGCTGCCCAGGGAAGGAGAACGAGGGCCAGGGGCGCTGCACCGACAAAATCATAGGTTCCCTGCACCATCATTCTCGGCCAGGAGAAGAATAGGGCGAAGGCGGCGGCAAAGACGACAGGGGTGACCTCCCCTCCGAGCCATCTGCGGCCCACAGCGGCTGCAGCGGGGACAATCAACGCTACGAATATCGGGGACGTCTCGTTGGCTGAGGCCCACAACGGAAGCCCGACTAGGACGTGTGCTGAGGCAAACCAGGTCGTGATCCCCTGGGGCTGATAGAGAGGAAAACTCGCGTAGGGGGAGATGCTCGTGACAAAGTGTCCATGGAAGACAAGGAGAGCGGTGGAGAGCGTTGCATTCGCCCCGTCGAGGGTGTTCCCGGCTGGCTGAGAAAGCGCCACCGTTGCCTCCAGGGCCAGTACGCAAAGCGAGAGTATCGCTACTCCGATCAGTGAGAGCCAGTGCAGCGAGTTGAAGGTCCTGTGCAGTGTCGCCTGCAACCTAAGAACTGCGTGAGAAAGACCGTCCTTGAACAGGTTCAAGAATAGTACTATTATGGCGCCCCCAAGCACTCCGAGAAGAAGTCCTGTGCCGAATATCCCAAATGGGATCCAGAGAATGGCATAGACTACCCCTGCCCCCAGGAAGACGTCAATGACGAGGCGCTCCTCAAAGTAGAGCTGTCGGAACGCACCCCACCAATGACCGAGCAGTTGTCGTGCCGCTTCGCCTATGACCAAGAAGAAGACTGCCAGCAGTATGAGCCCTGCAGCCAGATCGACTGCGTCCGTCTACGGCCCACCCCTCAAGTGTCCAGTTCTCCCCGACTCCGCTATGGGAATGACGCAGGGGGCGTCCCGGTGTCTGGAGCGGGTTGATACATGTCGCCTGCAGTGGGATCGGCCATGGGAGACTGCTGGTAGTCGTAAGGAGACGAGGTTGGCTGGTAGGGATTCGGTTCTTCAGGTGTCGCCTTTGGCTTCGGCTTCCTCGTTAGCAACAGGATGAGAAGTACTGCTGCCACAGCCACCACAACTATGACAATGATGATCCACAGGTAGTTGTTGTTGCTGCCACCGTTGCCGGTTGTGGACCCCACTGAGGGCACTACAAGGGTGATGTGGACCGGCGCCGCTGTGTTCCCAGAGGAATCAGACACCGTCACCGAGACCGTGTATGTTCCAGTGTGTGTGTAGGAGTACTGAGGTGATGCCGATGCGCTTGTTCCACCGTCCCCAAAGGTCCATGCGTAGGTATACGGCGGATTTCCTCCAGTAACTGCCGGGGATATTGAGAAGTCATAGGTCCCTGGAGTTGGCTGTGTGTACGTTATCGCACCCACGTCCAGCCCCCCGACTGTAGTAACTGAGATGCTCGTAGAGACCGTCTTGTAGTTCTTGGCAGAGTCGGTGACCGTCACCGATACCGTGTATGCTCCGGTCTTCGAGTATGCATGTGTAGGAGAGGCAGCTGTGCTTGTTCCGCTGTCACCGAAGTTCCACGAGTAGGTGTACGGGGTCTTTCCTCCGGACACCGACACAGAGAAAGTGTATACGCCTGAAGATGAGGACGCCTGTATCGCGCCGACAACCAATGTCCCGGCCGCGCTGACCACCAGTGGTGCTGCCAGTGTCTGGGTTGCTGAATCTCCGGAAGTGTCGTTCGCGTAGACCCTGACATTGAAAGTACCAACGCCAGTTGGAGAGCAAGAGAGGCTCGCAGTGGACGCGGTCTTGCAGCCCGTCGGCAGCCCGCTATATGCATAGGTGAGCGCCCCGTACCCGCCGGTAGCCGTGACGTTGAGATACGTCGTGAGCCCCACTGAAGTGGGGTTGGCGGATGCTGCGAATGCCGATATCACGACCGTGATACCGCTTACGACCAGGCTCGTGGTTCGTGTTCCCGAGTGGCTGGAGGTGTCATTGGCGTAGACGCGCGGCGTGTATGTGCCGGCGGCTGACGGTACGCATGTCAAGCTGGTCACGCTAGCCGACGCGCATCCCGCCGGGAGTCCACGGTAGGCATATTCGAGGGCCCCGTAACCGCCAGTAGCTGTTGCGTTGAGATACGTGGTGTGCCCCACCATTATGGGGCTGGGAGAGGCCGTGAAAGCCGAGACCGTGATGGTGGAGATCACGATGAGGCTGGTGGTATCCGAGGCGGTGTCGGCTGCGGTGTCATTCACAAAGACACGCGGGTTAAAAGTACCGACCGACGCTGGAACGCATGTCAAACTGGCCGTATCGGTGGTCACGCATCCGCTCGGAAGGCCGGTGTAGGTATAGGTATACGACCCGTCTCCACCTGATGCCGAGACGTTGAGATATGTCGTGTGTCCCATGATGATGGGGCTGGGAAGGGCAGTGAAGGACGCGATGCTGATCCCTGCGTATTGGGGAGAGACTGCCGCCTTTGTGGTGATCACCCCCATCATCCCAGAAACAATCACGACAGCAAATAGGACAACTATCGCCACTCGAATCCACATCACTGAGCCTGATTTTCCAGCATTCATATTGACCTCAGTTTCTTTGCTTAATGTAACGCTGTCGCTCCCAGATATAGTATAGCATGCGGAGAGCAATAAAGCTTTTGTTCTGTTCTCCCTTAGAACACGGCTCCTCTTCATTGACAGAATCTTGACTCAGAACCAGCTAGATTGGGTCAGCCCACGTCAAGATTCCCTTCAGCTGACAAGATTGTGCACGGGCCTGGTCTCCATGTTCCATGTTCGTTTCGCAGGGTCGTACCTTGATACCACGAACACATGCCATTTCTCGTCGTCCACCTTTGGAAAATCAGACCGGTAATAGTACCCAGGCCACCTTGTCTCCTCCCTGAATAGCGTATGCCTGAGCACGGCCTCAGCAGTCCAGACGCGGTGCACCAGTTCCCAGCATCTCTGCAGCTGGTGTAGGTCCTCAGCACCCAGGTTCGTCAGGTCTTCCCTTAACATTCCCAGGAGTTCAAGACCCCTCTGCAGGTTGGGCGAACTCGTGGCATAGAATGTTGAGAGACCACCTCCATATTCGTCCATGATCTTCTCAAGCCGCTTGAGGCCCTGGCTCGGATAGAGATAGAGCGGCGATACGGTTCCTCCTGTTATGAGGTTCTTCCCGATGTCGTAGTTCTCTCTTGGCCTGTAGATGGCGAGCCTCAGGCTCTCCACTTGCCGGTCGTCCATCTCAGGAGAACGGTCTTTGCCATCAAGGACGTATCTCACTGCTGCCTTTCCTGCGATGCGTCCCTCCGTAAATGAGCCGGAGGAGAACTTGTGTGCCGCCCCACCAGCGGCATCCCCAGAGGCAAAGAGCCCCCTTATCGTCGTCATCCGGTTGTATCCCCACTGGTAGTCGGGCGGGGCAATGTCAACTGGGCCACTCACCCAGGCGCCCGCGTTGACTGCGTGGGAGCCCATGATGTAGGGCTCGCTTGCAACGAGCTCGGAAGGCCTATCCTTGGGCTCTATGTTCTGGGACGCCCACACCATGGCCTGACTTACTGTCATGTCCAGGAAGTCCTCCCAACCGGTCTCCTCCTTTTCCTTGGTGTCCAAGACCTTCTCAGTGTGCATCAGTATCGGACCATTGCCCTTCCTGATCTCCTCGAGCATCAAGTGGTTCCTCAGGCAGGTGGGCATCGGCTTGGTATCCGCGTAATCGCCTACCAGATCTCTGAGCGGCTCTCTGTTGTCCTCGTATCTCTCCCCCTTTGCGTTCGTGGCATACGACTTCAGGAAGAGGAACCAGGCGCCTACCGGCCCGTACCCATCCTTGTACCGAGTCGGGATCATCCGTATCTCCATCTGGACCATCTCGGCGCCGGCCATTATTGGAAGAGCATACCCGGATCCCGTGCTCCACGGAGTGTACCATGTGCGGCCCCACCCTTCCCCCACAGATTTTGGCCTGAACACGTGGGTTGCCCCTCCGGAGCTCAGTATCACCGCCTTTGCATGAAACACGTAGAATGACCCGTCTCTGACATCGAAGCCAACTGCGCCAGCGATCATGGCGGGGTTTTTCCGGTCGAGCAGGAGATGGGTGATCATCACCCTGCCGATCACAGAGGATGCGGACTTCTGGGCAGCCTCGGCAACTATGGGTTTGTAGCTCTCCCCGTTCAGCAGGACCTGCCACTTTCCCTCTCGCAGGTACTTGCCAGTAGCCTTGTCGTGGAGCACGGGAAGTCCCCATTTCTCCATCAAGTGCACGCTGGAGTCGACATGTCGGGCAACGTCGAAATCGAGGTCCTCGCGGATCAGCCCCATCAGGTCTCCCCTGGCGTATCTCACGAAATCCTCTGGAGTGTTCTCGTTGTCTTTCATGCCTAGGTAAGTGTTCACCGCGGAGAGTCCCATTGCGACCGCCCCGCTCCTCCTGACGTCGGCCTTGTCAGCGAGGACGATGTTCAGATTCCGGCCCCAGTATCTCGCTTCGTAGGTGGCCCCACATCCCGCCATACCGCCGCCAATCACCAGAATGTCACAGTTCACGTGGTGGGTATTCATGATTCACCCCTTCGACTCCGTGGCGGTCGTATTCTTGGCGGGCTTCAGGGTCGGGAGGTCCTTGCCCGTCATGAGCATCTCCGGCTCATGGGCCAGAAGCTCGGTATTCAGCTTCTCCTGGGCCAATGTGAACGCCTGAGCAGGTTGGGTGCTTCCCCATTTCGTGGTCCTGATGGGGAAATCGAATCTCTTCACCCTTCCGTCTCGGTAGGTGATCTTCCAGTAGATCCTGTTTGCAACCTCGTCCCTGATGACCGTGGTCCCGTGGCCCAGGGGGGCGAAGTCGGCGTATGACCTCATGTCCACGGCATGCTGGGGGCACGCCTTGACGCAGGAGAAGCACTCCCAGCACATGTCCGGCTCAACGTTGACCGCCCTCCTCGTCTTCGGCTCTATGTGCATGATATCGCTCGGGCAGACCTTCACGCACTCGCCGCATCCGTCGCAGAGCGATTGGTAGACAAAGGTCGGCATGCTTCTCCCCTAGGGGCTTCCCTCCTTGGGTCGACCCAGAGGTGCGGGCAACCTGCTCCATCCACTGTCCTCGTCTGAACGCTTCTGGAAGCTGTAGGCAGCTCTGTAGAAGATGTGCGGGAACTTGCTCACCGGTATGCTCACGAAGAGCAGGGCCGTGAAACCCATGTATACCAGAAGGAAGATCTCAGTGGTGAGAACGACTCCAGAGAGGTAGGCTGCCTCGAACAGGAACCCGGCTAGGGAATACGCGATGAGGCTCAGCAAGAACAGGTCTGCTGCCTTGAACGTCCAGAACGAGCCATCGCCGGAAGAGAAGTCCACCCTCTGAGCAAGGAACCAAACGCACCCAGCCAGGAGCATGATGTTCCCAATGTTCCAGATGATCTGGATGGGGTTGGTGAGGGGAAGAGGGTCGGTGGACGGATAGGCGAAGTACTGCATCGCTACGGTCACGATCGTTATCACGAATCCCCACGACCGAAGTATGTGAGATGCTTGGCGTCCGGAACCGCATTCCTTCAACGCCGAGCTCGCAAATATCTCGCCCATGGGACTTGTTGTCGTGGCAACATTGACGGGGCCCTCCCTGCTCAGGGTCCGCTTCTTCATGGCCTTCTCCATGTCGTAGAATTCCAGCTTGCGTCCGTGGATCAGGTCGTACAGCATGCCGAGGAAAGCTGCCAGGACCATCAGGACGATGAATATCTGGTAGTCGACCGCAGGGAGTATCGTTGTCAGATCGACTGTTCCCATCTCTTATCTCTCTTCGGTTGCACCAAGAAACCTGCAGGGAGCCCCCCCAAGACGAGTTGGGGGGGAGGACGCCTCTATCCTACGAAGGACCTTCGCCAGTCCCCCGGCAACACTGCATTTTCCTTGATGTTCCTTGGAGAGAGCCATCGAAGCATGTTGAGCATGGACCCTGCCTTGTCGTTGGTCCCAGAGCGCCTGGCGCCGCCGAACGGCTGCCTGGCCACTATCGCCCCGGTGGGCTTGTCATTGATGTAGAAGTTGCCGGCGCTCCAGCGCAGCGCCTTCTCTGCCTTTGTGACAGCGTACGTGTCCTGCGCGAATATGGCCCCGGTCAGGGCATACGGGGAGGTGCTGTCGCATAGCTTCAGGGTCTGCTCGAACTTTGCGTCGGGGTAGACGTAGACGGTCAGGACCGGCCCGAATATCTCCTCGGATATCAGCTTCGCCTTGTGGTCAGTGGTCTTGATCACTGTCGGGTTCACGAACCAGCCCTTGGAGCTGTCGTAATCCCCGCCCACCACGAACTGGTAGTCCTTGGGGTTCTTCTTCGCGAAGTCGATGTAGTTCTTGATGTTGGTGAAGGCGGCCTCGTCTATGATCGCCCCCATGGTGTTATTCAGATCGGCCACCTGACCGATCCCAACCTTGGGAACCTCCTCCTTCAGGATCTTCTCCACCTCTGGCCACTTGCTCTCCGGGATGTATGCCCGGGAACAGGCCGAGCACTTCTGTCCCTGGTACTCGAACGAACCTCGGATCAGGTTTATCGCGGTTCCGCGAACGTTGGCCGAGGGGTGCATGAAGATGAAGTCCTTTCCTCCGGTCTCACCGATGATGCGGGGGAAGTTGCGGTACTTCTCAAGGTTCTGCCCGACCCGCTTCCAGATGTTGACCAGCGTATCGTAGCTGCCTGTGAAGTGAACGCCGGCTAGGGAAGGCTGGTCAAGGAGAACGTTGGCATCCTTGCTGCTGAACGGCACGAAGTTGACGACTCCCGGGGGCAGGCCTGCTTCCATGAGCACCTTCATGATCTCGTAGTTCGAGAATATCACTGACCGGGCCGGCTTCCAGATAGCAACGTTGCCCACCATTGCTGGCGCGGTCGGCAGGTTCCCTGCGATCGAATAGAAGTTGAATGGCGTGATGGCGAGGACGAAACCCTCCAGGGGCCTCCAGTCGAGACGGTTCGTCTCACCGGGGTACTGGTTCGGTTGTATCTCGTATATCTGGCGCGTGAAGTACGCGTTGAAGTTCCAGAAGTCAACGAGCTCGGCGAGGTCTATCTCCGCCTCGTAGGGGTTCTTCGAGTGGTTGAGCATCAGCGCAGCGATGTTGTGTATCCGGCGTGGACCGGAGAGGAGCGTGGCCGCCTTCTGGAAGACCGCGATCCGGTGGTACCAGTCCATGCTCGCCCACGCATCATGGGCCTCGAGCGAGCTCTCCATCGCCATCTTCATTTCCTTCTCGCCGGCGATGTGAGCCTTGGCGAGGACAGTCTGCTTGTCGTCTGGGGCGTGCACCTCAACTACGTTCCCGGTGCGGACCTCCTTGCCCCCTATGATGAGGGGGATCTCCACGGTCTGGCCCCGGACAGCCTTGAGCTCATCGAGGAGCTTCTTCCGGTCGTTGGTGTTTGGCGCGTACGAAAGTATGGTGTTCACATCGTTCGTCGGCTTCTCAACATTCCATATCATTATGATCACCTCTTGACTGAGTTACCCAGCGATTTCTCACTTATCACACAATCCTCGTCGCCAGCGACATCCTGACCATATTTAGCAGTTACCTTTTGAGCAAACATTCGCGGCTTGCAGGAATGTCTGGCTACTGCTCAACATGCAGGTCAGCGCGCGCAAACGCTCGCTGATTGGGCCATGAACCAAATGACTTATGATATCACCTCAATACTTCGGTTTGGGACTCTTGTTTTATGTGCCCAAACCTTTTCACCGGCACAGCATCTACTTAGTATCGGAACAGCGAACCTTATGGACGAACTCACGATGTTCATAGTGGACCTCTTTGTTCTCCTTGCGTGCGCAGTCGTTGCGGGCGAAATTGCGGTTCATTTGGGCCAGGTCGCAATGGTTGGCCAACTACTGGCGGGACTTATCATTGGTCCAACACTGCTCGGGCCCTACATTGGACTGAGCACGCTTACCCCAGAACTCAGCACCATACAGTTCCTCGCGACCGTATTCATCCTGTTCATGGCAGGGATCGAGGTGACACCACAGAGGGTGATGAATATGGGACCGCTGAGCTTCTGGCTCGGAGTCGCCATCTTCCTCATTCCGATGACGATCGGGACCTTCGCGATAACGTTCGTGCTCCCGTCAATAGGGTACCCGGAGAACGTGCTCGTTGCGCTCACCCTTGCGATGACCGCGCTGCCAGTGATGGGCATCATGTTGTCTGAGTTCGGCCTCCTTCGTACGAAGCTGGGAGACCTGCTGCTGAACGCTGCGGTTGTCAATGAGCTCCTGGCGGTTGCGCTCTTCGCGATACTCCTGCGTCTTGGTCCTGCCGCCGTCGGGGACCTTTATTCCGTAGGACTGGCCATAGTATCAGTGGGTGGATTCCTGCTGGTTATGTTCGGACTCCAGTGGTTGCTGAAGTACCTGCGCGACAAGCACATGTGGGACCCTTTCTCAGAGCGTTTCACCGCCTTCTGGAAATCCAAACAGGGGGGTTTTGCGCTCTTGATGATAATCCTGTTTGGCTCCACCCTCTTCTCTCAGTTCCTCGGACTCACGTATGTTCTGGGCGCTTTCTTTGCAGGACTGTTCGTGACGAAGGAGACCGTCGGAAGGGATGCCTATGAGTCGATACGTTACATCTTCGAGGTTATGACCTGGGGGTTCTTTGTCCCGCTGTTCATGGCCTTTGCAGGGATCCAGATGAACCTGCGCTTGCTGACGACTACCGGCCTGGCGGTGGCCCTGATCATTCTCCTCATTGTTGCATTCTTCTCCAAGTATGCTACCGGTGCCGCCATAGCCCTATGGGCGGGGTGGAAACGTTCAGATGCCAATGCGGTGGGTTACATGGTGGGGAGCCGGGGTGTGGTCGCACTCGCCCTCGCGAGCATACTTCTTCAGGACAACAGGATCGCTCCCGACATTTTCACGATCATTGCATCGGTAGGCGTCATCACGACGATAATCGCACCGATCGGGGCTCTGACGGGCTGGCTCTCGGATACCGAGAGCAGGAAGGACCTGCTCAAGCGGGCACCATCCCTGGACGTCCACCAGCCTAGTGTGAGTCAGCTGCGCATGCCGGTGCAATGGACCGGAACTGTATTTGCTTCCGACAGGACCGGTTCATTCAAGCTTAGGGAATGGCTGATGGACCGCACTCAAGAGGAAGGACCCAGGGGCGCAGCCTCTCTGAATGGCGTTCGTTCGGGGCGAGGAGGTGCCGTCGCCAAGGCTCCACCAAAGAACGAGTGTGAACCGTCACCTACTACTCCGGCCAAGAAGCCACCCATCACGTAGGGCTCTGGCGCCTCCACGTTCTCTTGTGAAGAGGCGTCCGATCAAGGTGTGTCGGGGCATCACTGGCAGAGAATGGGAGTGCGCTGAGGGGGAGATTTGAACTCCCGAGGCTTGCGCCACCAGCTTTCAAGGCTGGCGCCTTTCCGGACTAGGCTACCTCAGCAGGGTCGCCTACGCGAAGCTTGACTTAAGATGTGTGGGGGGCGGCTGATGCCTGGGTCCGAGGGATGCGCCTATGCAGGGACCTTCACTGCGCCTAGCTTCTCCAGGGCAGACTTGGTGTCGACCAGATGTCTGGGAAGCCCGAGTTCCTTTGCATCCATGCCGAAGGCAAGTCCCAGCAGCTGAGGGAAGTGGAACACTGGCATGTCAAGAGAGGCTCCCACGGCTTTGCCCGACTCCTTCTGATAGGTGTCCAGGGAAAGGTGACACAGTGGGCACGATGTTGCCATCGCGTCAGCCCCGTTCCTCTTTGCGTCCAGTATCTGCCTCCCGGCCAGTTTCTCTCCCGACAAGGGTTTCACGAACTGTATCGGGAACCCACAGCACATCACGCGGCCCCTGTACATGACCGGTTCTGCTCCAAGTGCGCGTATCACATCTTCGAAAGAGTGAGGGTACTCCGGGTCGTCGAACTCCATGATCTCGTGGGGACGGATGAGGTGGCACCCGTAGAAGGCACCGACCTTTAGGCCCTTGAGAGGCCTCTTGACGAGCGGCTTCAGCTTCGCTGCTCCACCAAGGTCCTCGACGACCAGCTGGAGCATGTGTTTCGGAGTGGCGGTTCCGCTGTACTTCATCCCGATCTTCCCGAGCGCGGCGTCCGTCCTCTTCTTGATGATCTTGTCCTTGGCAAGGACCTTCTTCGCATGGGTCAGCATGCCCTGGCAGGTGGAACAGACCGTCATGATCGTCTGGATGCCGGCCTTCTCAGCAATCGCGAGGTTCCTTGCGTTGATGGCCACGTTCAGGGCCTCGTTCGTCTCGTCTATGAACCCGCTCCCGCAACAGGAAAAGTTAGGGAATTCTACTAGCTCCAGATCAAGCACCTTGGCCACGGCCCGGGTGGCCATGTCAAGTTCTTTCCCCGACTCTTGGGCTACGCATCCTGGAAAATACGCTACCTTCATGTTGGTGCCTCCCCCTTTACTCCCTTTCCGGCCGGACGTTCCCTGTGCTTCAGGTCTTCCTTCTTGTTGAGCTCGACATAGATCGCCCTCAGGCTATCCAGGTCGTGAATGATCGGATGGGCCATGAACGACTTCCCATGCCTCATCATCGCGAAACCCTTGCCGATCTGGCCAAAAATGCCAAAGAACCCAAGGGACTGACGGGCCAGCTTGAACTCGTTCAGCAATCCTCCGTCCTCGATGTTCGTGACGAACATCGCGGAATGGCGGCTGCCGCTCTCCTTTGGCCCGATCTCCTGGTTAGCCAGGCGTTTCAGGTCGGTGATCCTGTCTGCTGGCCTGACCTCCTTCGGGCACGCCTCTATGCACAGGCTGCAGCGAAGGCAAAGCCAGAGCCCCTTGTCCTGGAGCTTCAGCAGGCGCCTGTGGTAGGCGTGGTCTCTTGGGTCGACCACGAAACGGTAGGCCTTGGCGAGGGCCATCGGTCCAAGGTACTCCGGGTCTTCGCCCACTGAAGGGCAGCCGGAATAACAGGCCCCGCAAGCTATGCACCTTGGGGTCTCCTTGAACTGGTCCACCTGCTCAGGGCTCATCTTTGTGACCTGCCCCTTGGGATTGGGATGTTCTGGGTCCTCGAGCAGGTAGGGGTCCACCTTGAGATACCTCTCCCAGAATGGTGAGAAGTCCGTGACCAGGTCTCTCAGTATCGGCATGTTGCCTGGCGGGTCGATCCTGATCTTACCGTACGTCTTAATCTCGGGCCCCACCAGGGTCGAACAGACCAGCCGGCTCTTTCCGTTCACCTTCATGGCGCACGAACCGCAGATGGCCTGCCTGCAGGAATACCGCATGGTGAGCGACGGGTCGATGTCCGTCCTGACCTTCAGAAGGGCCGTCAGGATCGGTGTCGTCTCTGGGAGGTCAAGCGTGAATTTCTCGTAGTGAGGCTTGCCTTCGTGATCTGCTCCCCTGAACACCTCTAGCTTTACTTCGACCATGTTAGTAGGACCTCGCCTTTGGTGGATACTCGGTGATCGTCACTGGCTGGTACGAAAGTGATGGCCCGGTCTTCGTCGACAGGGCAAGAGTGTGCTTGAGCCACTTCTCATCGTCCCTGTTCGGGTAGTCCATGCGGACATGGGCGCCTCGGGACTCGGTCCTTGCGATGGCTCCCACGATTATCACCTCTGCGAGGTCGAGCATGTTCCCGAGCTCGATCGCATCGATGAGGTTCATGTTGTACACGGTTGACTTGTCCTTGACGAAACAGTTCTTGAAGCGTCCCTTCAGCTCCGTGATCCGGGCGAGCGCCCCAAGAAGGTCGTCGGGCATCCGGAATGGGCCAACGCGATCGTCCATCGTGGACTGCATCTCGTTACGGATCTGCACTATGGATTCGCCCTCCTTCCTGTCCCAGAGCGTGTGGACACGCTTGGTGATCAGATCAACGTCCGCCTGGTTCAGGTCGCTGGCCGTGCTCTTCTTTGCGTATTCGCCAGACTGAGCGCCAGCGATCTTACCGAACACAATGGTGTCCAGGAGGGAGTTGGCTCCAAGCCGGTTTGCGCCGTGGACCGAGACACAGGCAGCCTCTCCGGCTGAGTAGAGGCCTGCGATGTTGGTCGCGGTCTTGTTGTCGGTTGACACTCCACCCATGATGTAGTGCTGTGCTGGAAGGACGGGTATTGGTTCTGTGACCGGGTCTATCCCGGCGAAGGTCCTCGCTATCTGGACGATCTCTTCCAGTTTCGTCTCGACCTTCTCCCTGCCGAGGTGCATGAGCTCCAGGTGGATGCTTCCATCCGGGAACCCGCGTCCCTCCTTGATCTCGGTCAACATCGACCTTGAGACAACGTCCCTTGAGGCCAGGTCCTTGTAATTGGGAGCGTAGCGCTCCATGAACCTTTCCCCCTTGTTGTTCTTGAGTATCCCTCCCTCGCCCCTTGCCGCCTCGGTCATAAGGATACATGTGTGCAAGAGGGCCGTGGGGTGGAACTGGACGAATTCCATGTCCTTGAGGTATGCTCCCGCCCGGTACGCGATCGCACATCCGTCACCGCTGGACGAATGGGAGTTCGTTGTCTTGCCGTAGATCCGGCCTGCGGGGCCGGTAGCGATTATGACTGCCTTTGCGGGGAACCCCTCTATCTTTCCGGTCTTCCGCTCGAAACCGATCAGTCCCTGGACCTTCTTCTCCCGAACGACGAGTTCGAGAGCATCCCATTCCTCATAGACCTTGATCCTCTTCTCCCTGGTCAGCTCCTCGTAGAGCGCCTGGAGCAGGGCAAGCCCTGTCCTGTCAGCAGCGTATATTGTCCGCGCCTTTGCTGCGCCACCAAAGGCCCTCCTGTCGAGAGACCCATCCGCGGACCTGTTGAATATCGTGCCGAAGTTCTCCATCTCGATGACGGCCGGACCTGCTTCCTTGCAGAGTATCTCGACCCCATCCTGGTCCGCGAGATAGTCCGAGCCCTTGATCGTGTCGAAAACGTGCTCCTTGACCGAATCCGTGGGGTCCAGCGCGGCGTTGATGCCACCCTGTGCCGAGACAGAGTGAGAGCGCATCGGGTGAAGCTTGGAGATTACACCTACGTCTGCCCCTGCCTTCAGCGCCTCCAGCGCGGCCCGCTGGCCAGCCAAACCTGCACCTACTACCAGTACGTCGTGGGAATGGTTCATACGGTCCCCCGAGGAGCTTTACTTGTTAATAAGCAGTTCCTTTCCCAGCTCCTCAATCAGTTCCTTGTTCCCGACGTAGAAGGCGCTGGTCTGTGCAAATTCGTGAGGCTCCAGGTCAAGGATCGACTTGTAGCCGTCCGATGATGCGCCGCCTGCTTTCTCCGTGATCAGGCTCACTGGGGCGGTCTCGTAAAGTATCCTCAGTTTCCCGTCGGGCTTCCCCTTCATGGCTGGGTAGGAAAAGAATCCCCCTCTCTTCAGGACCTGGTTGAAGTCACCAATGAAAGTGCCACCGTACCGGAGCTTCATACCTCGTGACTCCAGCTTGCGAACGAAACGCTCGACACCCTCGGTCCACTTCTCGCGGTCTCCGCCGACTCCGTAGACCTGGGGCTTTTCGGGCAATTTCATCGACTTGTAGGCAAGCACGAACTGGTCCCTGCAGGGGCCCTCTCTTACTTCGATGAACTGGTCGACGTCCTTTCCGGTAGTCAGGGTCACGGATAGAGTGGGGCCGTAGGTCACGAAGAGGGATGCGACCTGCTTCCTGCCAGGCTGTGGGAGACGCCCGCGCCAAATCCCGAAGATCGAACCAAGGGGATTGTTGGTCGTGATATTGGATGAGCCGTCCAGAGGGTCCATCGCAACTGAAAGCATGTCATCGGTCCTGCGAGGAGCCGAGAGAGGCTTCTCCATCTCTTCCGAGGCGACCTCGCCAACGGCACCCGTGTCGAACAGGGCGCGGGAGAATATCTCGTTCGCGAAGATGTCCAATTCCATCTGCTTGTCGCCAGAGGGGTTCACGGTCGATGTCGTACCGACCCTGAACGGGAGCTGCTTGGAGACCACCTGTGCCGTCTTCGCCACGGCCCCGATGACCTTGCCGAGATCGGGATCGAGGCGCCTCTGAACTTCGTCGAGTAGCATTAGTTTCGCTGCCGACATGTCGTTCGCGTCCTTGGATGCTGGTTCGGGAACCATGGACCCCCGACCACGTCCTATTTTAATAACTTATCGATGACCTCGCTCACCTTGCCTGGAGAGAAGACCCCTCCGGGAGTGATGAAGCCGGTCACGTAGTTGCTCGGAGTAACGTCGAAGGCAGGGTTCCTGGCCTTTGATTCCAGCGGGGAGGTCCTCTGTGCAGCGAAGGATAGGACCTCGTCACCCGAACGCTCCTCGATGGGAATGTCAGCTCCTGAACGGAGGTTCGCGTCGAACGTGCTCCAGGGCGCTGCGACGAAGAAGGGTATGCTGTTCTCTTTTGCGAGAACTGCCTTCTCGTACGTCCCGATCTTGTTGGCGAAGTCACCGCTCCGGGTTATGCGGTCGGCCCCAACGATCACGATGTCGACCTCACCATTATGCATGAAGTAACCCGCTGCGTTGTCGGCTATGACCGCATGCGCGATGCCCTCCTCCTTGAGCTCCCAGGCCGTGAGCCGGGAACCCTGTAGAAGCGGGCGCGTCTCGTCGACCCAAACGAAGGGAGTGCGACCCTCTCTGTGGGCCACCCTGATCGGGGCAAGCGCGGAACCCCACTCCACCGTGGCAAGGGCGCCAGCGTTGCAATGTGTCAGCACGCGGGCATTCTTCTTCAGCAAAGGTGCGCCGTGCTTTCCTATCTCAGCGCACTCGGTGACCACCTTCTCCTTGAACTCGTCGGCTGCTTGCAGGGTATCCATTCCTGCCTTCCAGGCCTTGAGCACGTGGTCCACACCAGCGAAGAGGTCATGGGCCGTGGGCCGGGTGGAGCGAAGGATCTCTGAGGCTCTCTCGGGCGTGAACTTGTCGTTCCTCTCTGCGAGGACCATGCCGTAGGCGGCTGCTACCCCTATGGCTGGCGCCCCTCGAACGGTGAGGGTCCTGATCGCCTCTGCGACCTGGTCCACGGATTTGAGGTTAAGTTCCTTCTTCTCGAGGGGGAGGAGCCTCTGGTCAATCACCCACAGCGAACCGTCTGAGAACCAGAGCGCCCTGACCTCACCCATCTAGTTCAGACCTCGATGTATCCACGCGGGGCGTTGGTGAGCATCTCGAATCCCTTGGCGGTGACGACGACATCGTCCTCGATGCGGACACCTCCGAGCCCGGGCACGTAGATCCCTGGCTCAACGGTCACGACCATCCCCGGCTGGAGCGTCCCCTCCGCCCTGGGGCTCAGGCCGAGAGAGCCGTCGTGCACTGCGAGGCCCAGCGAATGGCCCAGCCCGTGTATGAACCGTCCCTTCCATTTCGTGGCGTCAATGACCTTTGCGGCGGCGTTGTGCACATCGCTACCCTTGACCCCGGCCCTAATCATGTCGAAGGCGGCTCTCTGGGCCTTCTCCACCGTATCGTGGATCTCCTTCATCTCTTTGGGAGGGTGGCCGAAGGCGAAGGATCGGGTGATATCGGAGGCGTAGCGCCGGTACGATGCACCGAAGTCGCACACCATCGTCATTCCCTTCTTGAGTCGGAACTTTGAGGGCTCGTAGTGCGGCTCTGCGGCGTGAGGGCCGAAGGCGACTATTGTCTTGAACGAGGTCCCGTTTGAGCCGAATTGTCCCATGCTGTGTTCCATTTCGGCGGCGAGCTCGAGCTCGGTCATCCCGGCTGTGAGCATGTCGGGGATCTTCTTGGCCGTGCGACTTGCGATCAGAGCGGCGGTCCTCAGGTTCTCGATCTCGATCTTGTCCTTCACTGCCCGTGCGTCGTACACTGCTTCGGACACATCGACGATGCGTCGCTTTGGAGCCTGTTTTACGAGGTAATTGTACATCTCGTGAGTGAGCTCGTGGAAGTTGGCCCCGACAGTCTTCTTGCCCTTCAGGAGTCGCTCGAACGTCTTCTTCATCTCATCCCTGGATTGCGCGACCTCGATGCGCGATTCCGGTGCTGACCTTGCGCTCTCTTCCTCCAGGGAGCTTGTCAGGAGGACGCTCTCCCCGTTAGGATAGAGGAACGCGAACGATCCTTCGAAGAGACCGCTTGGAACTCCGGTCACATAGAAGAAGGTCATGTCGACGTGCGGCTCCGTGGAGTTGGCTATCACGATGACATCCAGGGGGTTTTTTAAGGCCCCGAATATCCGCTTGATTCTTGCTCTCATGAGCGAGGGCAAGTAGCAGATTTATATAGAGTTGGGGGAATGTTAAATACTGCGTGCGCTACGGCTACGTCTGCGTACGTCTCGACCATTGATGCACTCAGCAAGAGGGGGCTCTTGCTGGGGAAGAGGGGAAGAGCAGTAGCGCGGGCTACGAGACTCTAATGTCCCGATCACACGCAGTTCCTGGACGGTTGGCGAGTGCGTCAAGAACAGCTGTTACATGTCACTTGGGGAATGGCCAGGCTCGGGCGCCGATGAAGGTCGTGCCAAGCTGCGATAAGCCGGGGGTAGGCGCAAGGAACCTTAGATCCCCGGATCACCGAATCGGAACTCTGGGCCGCTTAAGGCGGCCAGTCCTTTATGGACAGGGAACCCCCCGAAGTAAAGCATTCTAGTAGGGGGAGGAAGAGAAATCAATCGAGATGCCGTTAGTAAAGGCGATCGAAAACGGCGTAGGACAAACCGAAATCTCTGGGGAAACCCAGAGATGATGTGGGGTTGCGGACCTCCGCACTCCTTCGTCACCAAAGCCGAACGCGGCTGGAATGCCGGGCCGTAGCGGGTGAAAGCCCCATAGGCGGGAGGTGAACAGGAGATTGGAGGTATCCAGAGTACCGTGCGTTGGAAATCGCGCGGGGAGCCAGGAGGTACAGACTTCTGATCCTAAATACGTCCCGAGACCGATAGCGTACTAGTAGCGTGAGCGAAAACTGAAAAGTGCCTCAAACAGGGAGGTGAAAAGAGCCTGAAACCAGGTGACGACAAGCCGCACGTGGCCCCAAAGGAAAGAACCCATCCTCACGGGTGGGGGACACAGGGTCCGTGCATCCGTTTTGAATAACGGGCCAGGGAGTTCTGATCCATGGCGAGGTTAGGTCGTTTAAACGACTAAGCCGCAGGGAAACCGACTGCCCGCAACCGCCGTAAGGCGGTGAGGGGCGGGATGCGTTCGTCCGTAGTCATGGGTGGGATACCCGAAGTCAATCGATCTAAGCGTGGGCAGGGTGAAGCCTGCCGAAAGGTAGGTGGAGGCCCGAACCGGTGCTGATGTGCAAATCGTTCGGATGACCTGCGCTTAGGGGTGAAAGGCCAATCTAGACTGAGAATAGCTGGTTCCTCCAGAAACTACTCGCAGGTAGGTCTCGGTGGAGACTGCTTGGTATGTAGAGCACTGATTATGGGATACGGGTCCGAAAGGACTCGGCCTGTTGTCAAACTCCGAAGTGCCAGGCGTTGTAGAAGCCGGGAGTGAGCGCGGCAGGGGTAAGCCCGCCGTGCGAAAGGGAATGCAACCCAGCCTTGCATTAAGGGCCCTAAGTGCTAGCTAAGTGTCATGGCAAAAGAAGTCTTTATCCTAAAACAACTGGGAGGTGGGCTCAGAAGCAGCCACCCTTCAAAGAGTGCGTAACAGCTCACCAGTCGAGGGTGAAGGCGCTGAAAATGGACGGGGCTAAGCTAGCCCCCGATATGCAAGCCAACCCCGTATGGGGTTATGGTGTATGGAGGCGCGTTGTGCGGATAGAAGTAGGGGCGTAAGCTCCTGTGGACCGCACTATGATGAAAATCCTGGGAGGAGTAACAGCAAAGACGGGTGAGAATCCCGTCCGCCGAAGGGGCCAGGGTTCCTCGACAACGATCATCAGTCGAGGGTTAGTCGATCCTAAGTGAACCCTTAATCGGAGTTCGCGAAAGGAAATACGGTTAATATTCCGTTACTCACGGGTTAAAGCGTATCTAAGGAAGCATAGAGCTAGTTCGAGTAGGCATGTGCCTTAGCCTATTTTGGCTCTGTCGCTCGGGGAAGTACCGTCATGGTGAGAACCCGAGGAAAGAGCTTGATGTCTGCGCGAGCGGACTTTGGGCGATGCTCCGTGTCCGTGAAAAGCTAGGTACGGCAACCGTGATTCGTACCGAGAACTGACACAGGTGCCCCTGGGTGAAATGCCCAAGGCGTATCGGCGAGAATTCACGCGAGGGAACTCGGCAAATTAGCCCCGTAACTTCGGAATAAGGGGTGCCAGATGTCTCTCAAGGGACATCTGGTCGCAGTGACCAGGGAGCTCCGACTGTTTAACAAAAACATAGGTGGCCGCTAGATCGAAAAGGTTGTGTATGGCCGCTGAATCCTGCCCAGTGTCGGTATCTGAAAGCCCGGTTCAACGGGAAGAAGGACCGATAAACGGCGGGGGTAACTATGACCCTCTTAAGGTAGCGTAATACCTTGTCGCTTAATTGGCGACTTGCATGAAGGACCAACGAGAGCTCTACTGTCCCCGCGTGGAAGCCGGTGAAACTGACTAACTGGCGAGCAGTCCAGTTGACATTGTCTGAAAGCGAAGACCCCGTGGAGCTTTACTGCAGCCTGTGGCTGTGATGTGAGATCGATTGTGTAGCGTAGGTGGGACACGTTATCAGGGTGCGCCGCTAGGTGCATTCCGAGTGGCCGATGAAACACCACCCTTTCGATCTTGCACCGCTCACCTCTCCTAACTTGGAGGGGGACACCTATAGGTAGGCAGTTTGGGTGGGGCGCCACGCCCTCCAAAAGTTAACAAGGGCCACCAATGGTTGCCTCAGGTGCGTCAGAAATGCACCGTGGAGTTCAAGGGCAAAAGGCAGCTTGACTGGGTTCTGCCCAACGAGGAACCCAGATGGGAAACCAGGGCCTAGCGAACCACTGTGTCCTGTTTTGTACGGGCCAGTGATAAGAGAAAAGTTACCCCGGGGATAACTGAGTTGTCTCCAGCAAGAGTCCCTATCGACCTGGAGGCTTGCTACTTCGATGTCGGTTCTGCCTATCCTGGTGGTGCAGCAGCTACCAAGGGTGGGGTTGTTCGCCCATTAAAAGGGATCGTGAGCTGGGTTCACACCGTCGCGAGACAGGTGTGTTGCTTTTTGGCAGTGTTGCATGGGTGTCTGAGGGGAAGGTTCCCACAGTACGAGAGGAACGGGGAATCGGCGCCTCTAGTTTACCTGTTATCTGGCAAGGTATCGCAGGGCAGCCACGCGCTACGGGATAAGGGCTGAAAGCATCTAAGCCCGAAACCCCCCGCGAAAAGAGACACCCCCGAGATCACCCGTAGAAGACGGGTTTGATAGAGCCTGGGTGTAAGATGGAAGCCTTCGGGCGACCATCTCAGCCCGAGGCCACTAACGATCGACGCTGTTTTTGGCGCACTCTCCGTTACACAGGAACTGCGTGTGAAGCCCCCATTGACCTAGTGTGCTGTCATTCTGGCGTAAGCCATGGCGCTCCCAGGCGGCCGCTGCGTGTGTCTATCCTACAGAGGGCTTGCTATGGCCAGGGCGAACCCCAGCTCTGCCTGAGTGACCGAGAACGAGTAGAACCAGCCGGGAGGCACCCGCAGCATGAACGTTCTGACGAGCCCTGGAGGGGAACCGGGGGGCGCTACGTCCGCCGGGACCTGGACCATCTGCTCCTTCACGCTGCCGAGAGAGGCCTGGAACCGCCCCGGACCGTTGAAGGTGACCGGCACATAGATCTCTAGCGCATGCCCGCTCGCGTTCTGGTAGACCGTACCTGCAATGGGAGGTTTCGCCGGAAGCCGCGTGAAACCTGCAGGAAGGCGGGTAGGTGCATGGACCACGTTGGCGTCAGAGAGCTTGTAGCGGAATATCGACTCGGCTCCAGGCACCACGAGGTAGTTCTGGTCCCCCCTCAGCCGGGTGCAGGAATTCCCGTTGATGTATACATCGCACGCCTCAGCGGCCGGCGGGCTCAGCTTGAGCGATGTCGAGTCCTCGACGGTCGCGAACACGTGGTTGTTGATGCTCGTCGGCTGGGTAGGTGTGATGTTGGCCTTCGCGTCAGTGTCTGCGTCGATGAGTATCCCTACGAAGTTCCCGAGCAGGTGGCCCAGCATGATCTTGTTGCCTCCTGTGAAACTGCCCTGGGGGCTGCTGTTGCTGCGTGTCCTGAGCCCGACCCCGTTGGAAGTCATCGCGTTCACGAACACCAGGTTGTCGATACAGGCTGCGTGGGCGTCCTTGTCATCGTAACCGTCCATGTAGATCCCGTAGCGGGTGAAGAACCGTACCATACCAACATCCACCCTTCCGCCGTCGAGCTGGTTTATGTGAAGTCCAGTGACCCCGGCAGGATCGTAGGACGGAAGCGCTCCTGCTCCCCTGTTCCCCTTGTGGGGCCCGTCAAGTACGCCTATCTGCAGTGAGGTTCCCCCGATGATTATGTCTCCGAGCTGAGCATAGTCGCTGCCCACGAGGATCCCGTCCCCTGACGGCATCTCTACCGTGATGTGATCCGCCTCGAAATGAAGCCCTGGCCATATCGGAATCTTGATCGTGGCGTTGATCACGGCCTCGCCTGTGACGAGGATGCGGCCACCCTCGGCCGTTCTGGCACCCGGCTTCTTCTTGCGAGCCCAGAGAGAATCCAGAGCCTCCTGAATGCCCGAGGTCTTCGTGTTGGGAGTGTCGGGACCAAAGCCGCATCCGGCGTTCGGGACCTGGGCCTGACCGTTGGCAACTCCCCTCCCGGACACAAAAACATCGTACGGCTTCGGGCTTGCTGCGGCGGGTTTCGAGGGTTCTGCCATGTTCGATACCGCTGTGACGGATGACTTCTGCTGCTCATTAAGAATGCTATGCTGCTGGTGTTCAGCTCGGATACCCTAGCTGACCAGCAAAAGGGAAGAGGTAGCAACCCTAAAGTCGCCAATGGAGATA